>MDSV01006887.1_pt1 | contig 15509 bp, 15 predicted proteins | sample 810851 | NCBI WGS metagenome assembly MDSV01 (sample SAMN05326640, study PRJNA326480) | marine metagenome | isolation source: seawater | place: Atlantic Ocean: North East | collected 2012
CGATGGAGGGACTCGAACCCACGACCTGCTGATTACAAATCAGCTGCTCTAGCCAGCTGAGCTACATCGGCTTATACTTTTTTCAAAAAAAAGCCCGCTCTAAGCGGAATGCAAATGTAAATATTTATTTTTTCAAACAAAATAAAATATATATAATTTTTGATCTTAAAAAAGGTCAATTATGAGCCTCTATTTCTTGGATGTGTTTTCTTAAAAACTTTTTTAATTTCATCGATTGATCTGTTTGTATAAACTTGTGTAGCAGCTAAACTTGTATGACCAAGTAAATCTTTTACAGAGTTCAAATCTGCCCCATTATTTAAAAGATGAGTAGCAAATGAATGACGTAAGATATGTGGGCTCTTTTTTAGTTTTGTTGTAAATCCAGAAAAATATTTTTTTGTTATTCTATAAACAAGATTTCCATAAATTTTTTTACCATTTGATGTTAGAAAAAGATAATCTTTACTTTTTATATTTTTTATTTTATTCCTAAATCCTAAATAATCATTAATTAATTTAATTGTAGAGTTAATTAGTGGAATAAATCTTTCCTTATTTCTTTTACCAATAACTTTTATTGATTTGTTTGCATAATCAATATTTTGAATTTTTAGATCTATTAACTCTTGTCTTCGTATTCCTGTACTGTAAAGCATCTCAAGAATTAAGAAATCTCTTGATCCCTCAAAAGTATTATCAAAATTATTAGAATTTAATACATCAGAAATTTCATATTCAGAAAAGGGTAATTGAATAGTAGATTTAGTTTTTAAAGCTCTGTGTTGAGTTAAGGGGTTCTTTTTGATATTACCTGTCTTCAGTAAAAATTTGTAGTAACTGTTTAATGAAGACACTTTTCTGTTAATTGTGGAATTTGAAATCTTACTGTCAACTAATGACACAATCCACGATCTTATTTGCGTATATGTAACATTAAATATTTTATGCTGATTAAAATGTTTAGAATTAAATTTTTTAAAAGATTCTAAATCATTTTTATAAGCCACAATTGTTTTTGGAGAATATTTCTTCTCTAATTCTAAGTAATCAAGAAAGTGTTTAAAACCCATATCAGTTCGTGATATAAAGTTATAAATTATAAATTAGTTAATGATGGATAAAAAACGGAAAGTTTATTAAACTTCTTCTTGGTCTCTTAGTCTTTGTATGTGCTGAGCCTTTTGAATTTCAGACCTCCTTTTAATAGAAGGCTTTATAAACTCTTTTCTGGTTTGCAATGATTTCTTAGTTCCAGTTTTATCAAACTTTCTTTTGAAACGCTTAAGTGCTCTATCAATATTTTCTCCGTCTTTAATTGGTATTATTAGCATATTACAAACCTCCTTTCTTTAAATTTGATGCAAATATAAACTAAAAATAATCTTATTAAAGTTTTTTGAGTATTAAAATTTAATTTTTTATCGCATCTATATATTTTTTCAATTCTTTCCTTACATCAGGAAATAAGAAAAATAGTCCAATCATATTTGGAAAAACAAGTGCTAAAATCATTGCATCAGAAAATTTTATCACTGCATCTAAAGTAGCTGCTGAGCCAATAACAACAAAAATTAAAAATAAAGCTTTGTATGTAATATCAGTCAGCTTCCCTTTTCCAAATAAGAATTTCCATGACTGCAGTCCATAATAAGACCAAGATATCATTGTAGAAAAAGCAAAAAGGACAATAGCAATTGTTAGCACATATTTAAATCCTGGCAAAACACTATCATAGGCCATAGATGTAAGATCTACTCCTCCAATATATTCGCCAGTTTCACTTAATAATACTTTGGAATTAGCAGCATTTCCGTAATCAAAATAAGCTGTTGTTAACTCACCAGTTGATGTTACGTCAGTATTAAATAGAATAATAACTAAAGCTGTCATTGTACAAATCACTACGGTATCGATAAACGGCTCTAGCAAACCAACAACTCCTTCACTAGCAGGATATTTAGTTTTAACCGCTGAATGTGCAATTGCAGCAGATCCCGCACCAGCCTCATTTGAAAAGGCTGCTCTTTGAAACCCAACAATTATAACCCCGATAACTCCACCTAATCCTGCTTCAGGTGTAAATGCACCATTAAAAATTAATATGAAAGCATCTCCAATGAACTGATAATTAGCTAATATTATTATCAATGAAGCTAAAACATAAATAATAGCCATAAAAGGAACTATTTTTTCTGTAACGCTAGCAATTTTTTTAATTCCACCAATTATAACTACACCAACCAATAACGCAAGTATTATTCCAATGAAAACACCCGAGGAACCAGAATCAAGATTTAACATAGTGGTTATTTGTTCAGTAGCCTGGTTAGATTGAAATGCATTTCCCCCCCCGAATGAAGCTCCCACGCATAGAACAGCAAATACTACACCTAATATTTTTCCTAAGTTTTTAAATCCTTTGGACTTTAAGCCTTTTGATAAATAGTACATGGGACCACCATAGACTCTTCCATTATTATCAACATCCCTGTACATTACTCCTAATGTACATTCAACGAATTTTGTTGACATTCCTATTAATCCACAAATTATCATCCAGAAGGTAGCTCCAGGACCGCCCAAAGCAATTGCAACAGCAACACCTGCAATATTTCCAAGACCAACCGTTCCAGAAACAGCAGTAGCTAATGCTTGAAAATGTGATACTTCTCCTTCTTCATTATTAGATTTATCCTTTTCCAAATCATCATACTTACCCCTAACAGTGTTAATTGCCAATGGAAAATTTCTAACATTAGGAAATTTAAAAATAAATGTGAAAAATAAGGCTCCAAATATTAATAGTATTAAAACAATTGGGATACTTAAATCTTCAGAAATTTTTAAAGGATACAGAACCAAAGCTTCCCAATCATTTGCATAAGGCTCAAAAAAATCATTTATCCTTTCATCTAAACCTACTTTTTCTATCAATTCGTATTTCTGATCTTCAGAACTTAATGATATTTTATTTTCATTATTATTTAAAATACTATCATTTATATTATTATTTTCTTGAGCATTGAGTCTAAAAATTGAAAGAAGGAATAATAAAATTAAAATATGATTTTTCATGCTGTTATTTTTAATGATTAGACAATATGAGAAAAAAAAAAGATTTTTAAAAATAAATTAGATGTAACCCATTTCCTTCATCCAATTATCATTGTATATTTTTTTTAAATATCTACTACCGTGATCGTGGAATAAAACAACAACTAAATCATCAGGATTAAATTTTTCTTTTAATTGTAAGACTCCTTTTATTGCTGCTCCAGCCGAATTTCCAAGGAACATACCCTCATCTTTTAATAACTTTCTGCAATAAACAGCAGCATCCTTATCAGTAACCTTTGTAAAACCATCAATTATTTTAAAATTTATATTTAGAGGTATCATATCTTCTCCGATTCCCTCCGTATGATAGGGATATATTTCACTCTTATCAAAAACAGCTGTTTCATGAAATTTTTTGAGAACTGATCCATAAGCATCAACTCCCCAAACCTTGACATTTGGATTTTTTTGCTTCAAAAATTTACCAACACCAGAAATAGTTCCTCCAGTTCCTACTCCGACAACAAAATGTGTGACTTTTCCATCTGTTTGATCCCAAATTTCAGGACCTGTAGATTCGTAATGTGCCAAAACATTACTTGGATTATCATACTGGTTTACATACCAAGAATCTTTTGTTTCATTAGCCAATCTCTTAGAGACTGAATAATAAGACCTTTCATCCTTTGGATCTACGTTAGTAGGACAGATAACTACTTTAGCACCAAATGATTTTAATATATCAACTTTTTCTCGTGATTGTTTGTCAGATGTAACAAAAATACATTTATAACCCCTTGTTATCCCAACAATGGCTAGACCCAGACCAGTATTGCCTGATGTTCCTTCAATAATAGTGCCTCCTGGCTTGAGAAAGCCTTTTTTTTCTGCATCTAAAATCATTTTTAAACCTATCCTATCCTTGACAGAGTTGCCAGGATTAAAAGTTTCATATTTAGCCCAAACTTTGCAAGGCAGGTGCCTTGTGATTTTATTCAGAACAACCATTGGTGTGCTACCAATCGATTCAGTTAAATTATTGTAGTAGTTCATTTAGATTTGCAAATATACATCAATAGATCAAATTTTATGTGTAATTAATTAAATTTAATTGAGTCTTTTGGATTTAGATTTGAAACCAGAAAGGTAGGTATTAGAATGGATAAAACACATATTATAAAAACTATAATATTTAACAAAATAATTTGAGATAATTCCACATGAACTGGAACACTATCAACGTAGTATATTTTTGAATCTAGAGATATAATATTAAACTCACTTTGAATAAATAGTAAGAGCAAACCAATAAGGTTTCCTAAAAAGATTCCTAAAGAAATCAAGTATGAAGCAGTATATGTAAAAAATTTTCTAATTGAAGTATTATTAGCTCCTAATGATTTTAGAATTCCAATCATGTTTGTTTTTTCTAGAATCAAAACAACTAAAACAGAAATAATATTAATGGATGCTACGACAATCATTATAAATATGATCGCAAAAATATTTTTATCAAATAACTCAATCCACTTGAATATTGAAGAATATTTTTCCTTTAATTCAATTACATCATAATCAGAAGGAGAATTTAAATATATTTCTTCGCTTAAATAATGCTCTCCTTTTGTATTTGTCATTCCGCTAATCCATCTAAAAAATCTATTAATTAAGCTAAAATTATAAAGCTGGTCATTATCCATATAAATTTCCAATGAGCTTATTTGATTTTCATTCCATTTTAAAATCCTTCTTATCTGATCAATATCCCCGTAAAGGTATTTTGAATCCAGTTCATCAAATCCAGTGCTATAAATGCCACTAACCACTAATTTAATAATTGAAGGCTTGGAATTTTCAGATTTAGAAAATATCATCTGAAAACTATCATCTATCTTCAGTTTTAATTTATCTGCTAGAATCTGTGAAATAATAACATTATTGGAAAACTTTTCTGAAAATAAGGGAATTCTACCTTGAACAATGAAACTTTCTAATTTTTCAAAATCATAATTTGAATCAATTCCCTTGAAATACAAACCATCAAAATCTTCAGAAGTCCTAACAATTCCAAATCTTGAAATAATTTGTTCAATATTTTTAATCCCTTCAATACTTTCGGTTTCTTTTAAAAAGGTTTTTTTGGGGGATATCGGATAAATTGAGTTTTCTACAGATGAGCTGTTCATACTTTGTATTGTCAAATTACCTTCAATTGCTGAGATCTTATCTTTTATCTGCTTTTGCATTCCAGTTCCAACTCCTACCGAAACAATCATCACAATCATACTAATCGTAATTGCAATGACCCCAATTTTTATTATTGGCGCTGAAATGCTATTTTTATAGGGCTTAGCATTTAAAATTCTTTTTGTCAAAAAATGTTCAAAATTCAAAATTTATCTCTGTTTTTATTTTTTTTATTTCAATTTAATTTATTAATCTATTCGTTAAATAAAACTAACAATATTAAAACTAATGTTATTGTTGGAGCGAACCAAATATCAAAATATGAAAATCTCATAAAAAATAATAGAATTGGAGTTGTCGCAAATCATACCTCTGTGATTTTTAAGTCAAAATTTGAACACACTCATCTAATAGATTCACTGTTAAAATTGGATTATGATGTTAGAAAAATATTTGCACCTGAACATGGATTTAGGGGTAGTGAGCCTAATGGAGCAAATGTAGACGATGAAATTGATCATAAAACAGGTTTAAAAATAATTTCGCTTCATGGTAAAAAAAGAAATTATGGGGAAATAAACGATAAAGATTTAAAGGATATAGATATACTAATTTTTGATATTCAAGACGTGGGAGTAAGATTTTATACACATATTTCAACTCTTCATTATGTTATGGAAGCATCAGCAAGAAATAATATTCCTTTAATAGTACTTGATCGGCCTAATCCCAACGGACATTATGTAGATGGTCCAGTCTTGGACTTAGATAATAAAAGCTTTGTTGGCATGCACGAAGTGCCAATAGTTTACGGATTAACTATTGGAGAATACGCTGTAATGATAAACGAAGAGGGGTGGTTAAGAAATAAGATGAAAACAAAACTTTATGTTATAGAATTAAAAAATTATGATAGAAATCAAGAATTTGATCTTCCTATTAAACCATCACCAAATTTACCCAATTTAAAGTCGGTTAATTTATACCCATCTTTATGTTTGTTTGAAGGAACTGAAATTAGTATCGGAAGAGGAACAGATTTTCAATTTCAGATTTATGGTAGCCCAAATCTAGATAAAGAAAAAAATAATTTTCAATTTACCCCAATAAAAAATAGCGGATCAAGTTATCCAAAACATGAAAATAAAATATGTTATGGAAAGAATTTGACTAAAACAAATAGACTGCAGGAATTAAGTCTTAAATATATATTAAATGCATATGAAGATTCGTCAAATAAAAAAGATTTTTTTAATAATTATTTTATAAAGCTTGCTGGTGTGGGTGATTTGAAAAATCAGATAATAAATGGATTATCTGAAAAAAAAATTAAAGAAAGTTGGCAAAAAAAATTAGATAAGTATAAATTAATAAGAAAGAAATATTTAATTTATAAATAAATATTATGCATGGGAAAAACTATTTTAGAATATAATGATGTTGAAATAAAATTAGATTCTGGCTTTAAAATTGAAAACTTATCAATCAAAGTTAATAAGGGCGAGTTTGTTTATCTAATTGGTAAAACAGGATCTGGAAAATCAAGTATTTTAAAATCAATGTATGCTGAAACAAAAATTTCAAAAGGAAAAGCATATATATCCAAAACTAATCTTATTACTATAAAAGATAGAGATGTTCCATTCTTAAGAAGAAAAATCGGTATAATTTTTCAAGATTTTCAACTTTTAAAAGATAGGTCGGTATATAAAAATCTTAAATTCGTTTTAAAAGCGACTGGCTGGAGAAATCCAAATGAAATAAATGATCGAATTATTTCATGTTTAGAAAGAGTTCATATTTTAGAATTATCAGATAAGTTACCAAGTCAACTCTCAGGAGGTCAAAAACAAAAAGTTGCTATAGCGAGATCCTTGTTAAATCAGCCAGAGATAATTATCGCTGATGAGCCTACGGGAAATTTAGACCCTAAAAGCGGAATTGAAATCATGAATATTTTATATGAAATTAATCAAAACGGAAATACAATTCTTATGGCCACCCACGATATTAGCTTACTAAAAAGATATAACGGAAGGATTTTGAGATGTAATGACGGAAAGATTGATGAAATTAAATCAAAAGATTTAAAAATTGAAACCGTTTACCAATGATATCAATACTAATACCATGTTTTGACTATAATGCACACCCTCTTGCATCTAGATTAGAAAAGCAAGCACTAGCTCTTAATATTAATTTTGAAATTATCTGCATTGATGATGGATCTTTTTCCTCTAAAAACGAAATAAACCAAAAAATCAACTTACTAACCAACGCAAAATTTATTGAGTCGAGAAAAAATTTGGGGCGAATAAAAAATAGAATTTTATTAGCTGAAAAATCTCAATATAAATTTCTTTTATTTGTTGACGTTGATACAATGCCAATGAATGAAGATTTTATAAAAAAATACATTTATTATTCTAAAAATGAATCAATTATTTTTGGAGGATGTAAGTACAAAATTCCCGAAAAAGAAAATCTAAAATATAAATTTGGTAAAAAAAGAGAGGAAATAAATTCAAATATTAGAAATAAAAACCCGTATAAGTATATTTCATCTTCAAATTTTTTATGTAGAAAAGATATTTTATTAAATACACTTAGAAAAATAAAAAATGTCTCATATGGAAATGATTATATATTTGGCTCAATTTTAAAAAATGAAAAAATTAATGTTTTACATGTTAATAATCAAATTATAATTGAAAGTTTTGATAGCAATGAAGAATTCATAATTAAGACACAACATGCACTACTAAACCTGTTAAAGTGTAACAAGGAAAGACTTATAAATAAACATAGTATTTCAATCCTAAGTGCATACAAATTCTTAGATAATTTTTATTTAAAAACACTTTTTTTAAAATCGACTAATATTTTTAGGAAATTAATAGAAAAAAATCTTGAAAAACAAAACCCTAATTTGTTTTTGTTTGATTTATATAGACTTAGATATATGTGTTTAGTTAAAGATTTTTAAAATTTTTAAAATCCTCATAATCTCGAAAGTAATCCGATTCTTCAAAATAATCAGATGCTAATACAACACAAACAGCAGCAGATGAAAAATTATCCATTTCTCTCCAAATTCCATTAGGGATCAATAACCCTTTATCGGGTTTGTTAAGCATTAATTTGATCTTTTTATTTCCATCATCAAGACTAACCTCAAAACTGCCACTTAGAGGAATCATCAACTGAATTAGTTTTTTGTGAGCATGACCTCCTCTGTAAGCATCATTAGGAACATCGTATAAATAATAGACTCTTTTAATCTTAAAAGGGATTATATCCTTTTCGATAAATGAAAGCTTACCCCTTCCCTTTGGATCAACTATTTTGGGAATGTCTATAATTTTTACATTTTTTAATGTTGTTTTCATAACGATTTAAACTTGTTAATACCTTTAACTCCTATCATAAACTTTTTAAAAATTTGATTTCTACTAATCATATTCTTTTTATTAAGTAAAAATATGTGATGAATCAATTTCAAATATGAAAAATAACCGAAAAACTTATAAAAAATTGCAGCCCTTGCAAAAATATTTTCATCCTTGTATGCCATTTTTCCTGAACTCATAGAATTATGACTTAATATAACTTCCGGGCTTTGAATTATAATTAATCCCTTTTTCATACATTGTCTTAAAAAAATATACTCCTCGCCTGTTTGAAATATAGAACCTAAGCCAAAAAGTGGATCAAAACTTAAATTATTTTTTATTATTGATTCTCTTTTAAATGCTATTACAACCGAGTTTACATCTTTAAGACTTTTTAGGCTATGATTCTTAATATTTTTATATTTTTTAAATGGATTCCCATATTCATCAACCATCCTAAACGTAATAATATCAGCATTAGTGCTTTTTTCAAATGCTTCTATAATAGTATTATAAAAATCTTCTTTATAAACTATATCATCATCTCCGAGTAGGCAATACTGACACGAAGAGTTTTTAATAGCCAAATTCCTACTAATTGATAAGCCTTTTGAATTAGAATTAATAACTTTTATATTTTCACTAATTTCTTTAATCTTTTCTTTTGATTGATTAATTACTAAAATTGGATGACTGTATTTATTATTTTTAAAAAAAATATTATCTATAAAATCTAATTTGTTTTTATTCGTTGTAGAAATTAATATCTCTAAATTATTTTTTTTGTCAATCAGATTCGGCATTAAAAATATATATTTGAAACAAGTGTTAACAATATAATGAAAATCTTACTCATAGGAGAATATAGTAATCTTCATAACTCTTTAAAACAAGGGCTTATTGAAAAAGGACATGAAGTTGTTTTGATTGGGAATGGTGATGATTTCAAAAAGTATAAAGTTGATATTTTATTAAAATCAACAATTTTTGAAAATAAATTATTAAAATTATTTGCCAAAATATTCGATCGTATTTTTGGAATTAGCTTAAACGAAATAGAAATTTTTTTCAAAGCAAAAAAATTTATTAAATCCTTAAAGGACTTTGATGTTGTTCAACTTATTAATGAGAGATCATTTAAAACATCTCCAACTTTAGAACGAAAGCTTTTAAAAATAATTTTTAAGAATAATAAAAAAGTTTTTTTACTTGCTTGTGGTGTGGACCACAAAAGCGTGAATTTTGCATTTCAAAAAAAATTCAGATACTCTATTTTAACTCCGTATTTTGAAAATAACTTACTAAAAAATCAATATAAATTTATTTTAAATTATTTAAACTCTGAATATGTAAAACTTAGCAAGTATATCAAACAAAATATTGTTGGAATTATTAGTTCAGACCTAGATTATGATATTCCATATAAAGGATCTGAAAAATATATTGGAATGATTCCTAATCCGATTAATATCGAAAGAATAAAATTTAATCAGAACAGCATTAATGGTAAAATAGTGATTTTACATCCAATAAATTCAAAAAATAAAATCAAAAAAGGAAATATATTTTTTGAAAAAGCATTGGAGATTATAAAAAATAAATATTCAGGAAAAATTCAAATAATAACTACAATTAACAAACCTTATGATGAGCATTTGGACAATTTAATGAAATGTAATATAGTTCTTGACCAAGTTTATGCTTATGATCAAGGATATAACGCCTTAGAAGCAATGGCTTTAGGAAAAACAGTATTTACAGGTGCTGAAAAAGAATGGTTAGAAAAATATAATATTAAAGAAGACACCACCGTTATAAATGCATTACCTGATGTATCTTACATTGTTAAAAAACTATCATGGCTAATAGAAAATCCAAATAAATTAAATTTTATTTCAAAAAATGCGAGAAAATTTATTGAAGATTTTCATAATTATAAAATAATTACGAGTAAATATCTAAAGGCTTGGGAAAAGTAAAAACACATTTTAAACCAGATTTTTTCATTCCAGGTGCTGCAAAATCTGGGACTTCAACTTTACATAATTTATTAAATACGCACCCCGAAATTTCGATGTCAAGAAATAAGGAGCCTGTTTATTGGAATAATAAATCATTTGATAAATTCAATGATTTTGAAAAAAATAGATATGAGAAAATGTTTGATATGAATGCAAAGATTAAAGGGGAATCAACAACATCTTACATGTACTATGATAGTTATTTAAAAAATATAAAAAAGAATTATGAAAAATCTCCTAAGTTTATTTTTATATTGAGAAACCCCATTGACAGATATATTTCTCATGTGAATTGGATGATTGGTTTAGGGAAGGAAAAAAATAATTTAAAACAAATTATTAAAGAAGGATTTACAAAGGAATTTAAAGAATATGAAGACTATCCTAAAAATTATTATCAATTTGGTTTGTATAATAAATGGATTACTAGATTTATTGAAAATTTTGGGATTGAAAATATTAAAGTGATAAGCTTTGAAAGTTTGATCAGTGATAGAGTTAATGTAATAAATTCTTGTTTTGAGTTTTTGGGTGTTTCAAAACTCAAACATGTGAAAGATATTAGATCAAATAAAACAAAAAAAATATTATTTCCCTCAGCCTTTCATTTAATGAGAAGGATTTCAACTGGAAAGGTTAGGTATACAAAGGTTGTGAAATATATTATACCAAAAAAAATTAGACTTAAAGTTAAACTATATTTGAAATATCTTCTAAACAACTGGATCAGTAATGAATTAAAAAATAAAAAATTGAAAAATAAATACAGAAAATTACTATTAAATGCTTATTCCAAAGATGTTAAAATTTTTAAAAATAAGCTTAATTATAATTTTTCTGAATGGAAAGATTTTAAAAATAATAAATGAATTTTATAAAAACTTCTTTTTTATCTGGTGTTAGTACTGGAATTGGATTACTCGCAAGATTGTTATCCTTTAAGATTATTGCTGAGTTTCTTGGGCCAACTGGAATGTATTATATAGGACAACTTAGAGATTTTTTAAAATACGGAAATGTATTGAGTACTTATGGAATTGAAAATGGTATTACAAAATACACATCAGATTTTGAAAATTCAAAAAACAACATTGACAAAATACTATCAACTGGTTTTAGGATAAATTTTTTTGGTTCCTTAATTACAAGCATAATAATATTAATTTTAGAATTCCCCTTTGGTTTTATTTCCGAATTTCTTAAAAATGAACAAATATTCGAAAATGGACCTTATTTATTAATTATTTTAATAAGTATTTTTTCTTTTTCATTTCACACTCTTTTTTTAGCGATTATAAATGGCCTAAAAAAAATCAAATTATGGGTGCTTATAAATATCATATCAAATATTATTTCAGCTTTAATCCTTGTTTTATTTGTTTTAAGTTTTGAAAAAAAAATTCATGGTGCATTATATGCGATTCTTTTAAGTCAAATATTAACATTTATTATAAATTTAGTAATGGTTTATATTTATAAACCGTTTAAATTTTCAAGCCTACTTTCTAAATTTAGTTTCAATTTTTTTAAAAAGCTCTCAAATTTTTCGTTAATGTTTTTTGTTGGTTCATTTTCAATAGTAACAGCAACAATAGTTGTTAGATCTTCGCTTGCAGATACTTCACTACCCATCATTGGTAATTTGTTTGATGTGCCTTGGTCCAAAGAAAATGCAAAGATTTATGCAGGATCTTGGGATGCAATGTGGAAAATTTCTGGCATGTATTTACTATTCCTAATAATGACCTTTAAATTTTATTTAATTCCTACATTCTCAAAATTGAATAACAAAAAATTAAAGAAAGAAGTGTTTAAAATTTGGAAATTTATTACACCGCTTATAATTGTAATTACTATGTCTATATATATTTTGGATGACTTTATTATTAATGTATTAATTTCTAAAGATTTTTATCTGATAAAAGAAATACTACTATTTCATCTATTAGGAGATATAATTAAAATTAATTGCTGGGTTTTAGGTAATATTATGGTGGTCAAAAAACAAACCATTAATTTTAGTATTTTTCAGTTGGAGTGGGTTATAGTATTTCTATCACTATCATTTATTTTTGTAGATGAAAACATGTTAAATTTTGGATTTGTTGGTATTTCTTACGCTTATTTTATTACTTACATTATACACTTCACATTGCTGAATTTATATTTTAGAAAACTATTATGGATTAAGAAATAGAATATTTGAAAGTTTTGAACAGAAATATATTTTAACCTAAAATAATAATTTGTGTAATTTATCAAAACTAGAAGAATCTATTTCATAAAAATTTTGAGTTGAAGATCTTGCACCAAAACCCTCTTTCCAATAAAGTAATCCATCATTTAATTTTTTACCATCTTTCTCATTGGATGTGCCAAAATCAAAATACTTTACATTTGAAAAAGTATATGAAAGTAGATTATAAAATAGAAAGTCTAATGAACCTAATGAATTCTTGTTAAAATTTGAACCAATATATTGTACATGTGCTACATTTTTAGTTTGAAAAATTGTTGTTCCTGCAACTATTTTTCCGTTACTATAAACATTAAATTGTCTGATATTTCTGTTGAATCTATTTTTTAGTTTTTGTATTTCATCAAAAGAATGAACTGGCTTAACCGAATGTTTTTTTGATAATGTAGGTATTAAAATATCATTCCAGAAACCTTTTAAATTATCAGTTTCTTTTATTTTTAAATTATTTTTAATCCCTCTTTTATATCCTTGAACTCTGTCTCTGGAAATACCAAAATTATTTTGCATGTCAATTACCGAAATTATATCTTTTCTCCAGTTCTTTGATTGAGTAATAAATGCTAAATAATCTAACTCTGAGTTGAAGTCAGAATTATAAATTGATGGAATCTGTTTTACGAATAATTTATCAAACGATAAGTTATTATAATACTTTAATATTTCACTAAACAATTCTAAATATTGATTAAATTTTAAAGTGCTTTTAACAATAATTCCCCCATAGCTTAGCCCTTGATGAGAATAAACATTTTTTTCTCTAGTATTACACGGAAATAATGCAATCAATTTAGAGTCTTTATAAATAAGTAATGAATGATCATCAAATCTTTTTGAATGATAATCCATAAAATCTCTTTTAAATAAAAATGTAGAATTTTTAGAAGAATCTATAAATTCGTCCCATTTTAATTTATTTTTTTTACTGTAAGTTTCTATTAAAAACATTTAATCAGCTTTTATTTATCCTTGACAAAATCCTTCATAATGAGTACATGTGGAATTGTCAAACTTGAAATTATAACAAAAATGAATAAAATTAAATTATCATCCGTGAGTAAATCATTATTAAATTGAAATAATAAGAAACCAAAAATTATTGATAGAATCGTGAAAGGTAAAGTCTTTAAGTAAAATTTTAAAAAATTGTCTGTCTTGAATTCCTTAAACTCAAGCATCAACATAGGCAATGAATGACAAAAACCAAAATATAAAGAAAATGACGTTAAAAGGTCAGTATGAAAGAAAATTAAATATAAAATTGTAATCTCTGCATACAATGGAACCACTCTTTTAATCTTGAAACTAATGACAGAAATCATTAAAATTACAACAGAAATAAGAAGGAAAAATACTTTGTCAAAACTTAACAAGTCATAATTTTCGAATTGTGGTATGATATACAATATTTCCTTGAGCATTGGGTCAGTTATGTTGTTAAGGAAAAGAGACAGTAAAATATTAGCTCCTATTACGAAATTTAAAAGTTTATTATCTGTTGGATGATATCCAATTACCTGAGTTTCACCAAAATGATAACATGAAATAAGTAAGAAAATAAATAAGGCCAAATAAGGGCTCTTCCACCACAAAATAATATTTATTAATATGAGTAATATATAAACAAGGTAAAAATCAAACTTGCTACTAAATTTTCTTGCCTTTGGGTCAATAAATGCTATGATATGATCAACTGATCCATGAGGAATTCCAATGGAAAGCATAATTACCAAAAATAATAATATTGAATATGAACTTTCTGTTCCAAAAAGTATAAGAGTTAAAGCAAGAAATAAACCTGCCAGTTTAGATTTAAGAATAATATGCATTTGGTTAGTTTACGTAACTAAATATAAAAAAAAAAGGTGAGGAAAAAACCTCACCTTTTTCTAAAAACTTAATTGTAATAAAAATTAGCTTTTAGCAGCGTACCAAACAGCCATACCAAAACCAATTTTATTTACAGCATCACCTATGTTATAGATTAGGTTCATTGAGCCTTCATCTAAGAACGCAAACATGCCCTCATACCATCCAGTAGTTCCAGCCATATATCCAATTGGATAAATAGCCCATCCTACAAGTACAAACCATTGAAGCATTCTACCTGCCGACGGAATTTTTCCTGATGCGCTGGCAAGTGCATTACCCACTGATCCAGAAGGTCCTCCAAAGATGGATAAACATCCAACTTCATAAGCCATCCAGAAATAAGCAACACCAGAAATAGCACCCCAAGTTTGAGCGTCTAACATTCCTGTAACACCAGATTCACCGAAGTATCCAGCAACTAACATCACAGTAGATGCCCAGAATAATTTTCTCATTCCTACACCAGTTAGAAGAGCGAATTCAACTACCATTAGCGGTACAGTAAGAATCCAATCAATATACCTTAACACAACAGGTGAAGATAGCTTAAACTCAGCTGCAACTGCAGCTTCTAACGCTACAGTATCTGCATCTGCTGCTGCATTTGCAAGTGCATCTTGAGCAGCTTTTAAATCTTCATAGTTTCCTGTCCATTGTTCTCTCATGTAGAAATAATGCACAGCTGCAATACCAGTAATAAGTGCTGCAACAAGCATTGAA
>MDSV01137781.1_pt1 | contig 15506 bp, 14 predicted proteins | sample 810851 | NCBI WGS metagenome assembly MDSV01 (sample SAMN05326640, study PRJNA326480) | marine metagenome | isolation source: seawater | place: Atlantic Ocean: North East | collected 2012
TTCTCCATATAATTGAAGAATGAAGAGGATCATTATTAAAGTGTTTATTGGCAAGATTTGTAAATTTTCTTCTTTTAAAAAAAACCTTTATCTTTCCTATTAAAATCATATTATCAGCAATAAAAACTGGGGAGTTTTTTCATTAATTGAAATAGTTGAACCCATTTTATTTAATAGCTCTCTAAATTCATTGGCACCATTAAACAAAAATCTAGGGTGTGGCTTAAAATAAGATATATTTCCCTTTTAAAATTTCCAATAACCATTATAAAAATATTTAAGTATTGTACTAGTTAATATAAATTATTTTTATAATTAATAATAATTGGGCGCGTAGCTCAGCGGTAGAGCACTACGGTGACATCGTAGGGGTCGCTGGTTCAAACCCAGCCGCGCCCACCATTTTAGGAAAGTTATGAAGAATTCTCCAAAAATAAAAAAATTAGTAGAGCAGTCTAATAATTTGATGAATGATAATAGATGGTTAGATGCAATTGATATTTTAGGAGAACTTTTAAAAGAATTCCCTTCAAGCATACCCTTATTAACCAATTTATCACTTTGCCATGCAAATACCGCCGCTTTTGAGGAGGCGCACGAGCTTATTAATAAGGCTGAAGAGCTTCAACCTCTTAACGTAACCACAAAATACGTTAAAGCCTTTTGTTATGAGTCTGAAGAAAAATTCGATTTAGCTATTGAAGGATATAAAAAATGTCTAAAAATTGATAAAGATCATTATGACTCTTGGATTAGGTCTGCTGTTATTTTAAGAAAGAAAAATGACCTTGATAAAGCTTTGAATATTCTTGAACATGTTTATAAAAATATTAAAAAAACACCAGAAGTAGTTACAGATATGGGAGTAATTTTATATGAGAAAGGTGACTTAGAAAATGCTGAAAAAATATTAAATCAGTCGCTTACTGTAAAAAATCATAATGAAGTTATTGCCAAGCAGTATTTATCAAAAATTTACCATCAGGATTCTAAAAAAAAACATTTAGCTATTAAAATTGATAAAGAAATCGAGGGTTTAATTGAGTTGGGCTAATGATTGAGAAAATTAAAAAGATAGAAGAGCTAATTTTCAAAGGTAAGTATAATGATGCAAAAGATATTTGTATAAAAGTCGTTAATTCTGGGTCTGTAAATATTGAGATACTTGAGCAATTAATCAAATGTAAAATAGAGCTAAATGAAGATTGCAAAGAATTATATGAAAAAGTGTTAAATTATTACCTTCAGCAAAATAAATTCGAAAAAGCATTAAAAGTCTTTAATGAATTTTTAATTTTGTTTCCTAATTATAGAAAACGATTTTATTATCTAGGCTCAATTAACTCTAATCTTGGTAATTTGGATACAGCAAAAGATTTTTTTAATTCCGGAATAAGAGAAAATGATTCTCCTTCAGATTGCTATCATGGACTTGGGTTACTAGAAGAAAAACTGAGTAATGAAGAAAGTGCAATAAAGCATTATAACGAGTCCATTAAAATCAATGAAACCGCCAATAGCTTAAATCAAATTGGTAAAATTTATATGCACTCAAATAAAAACCAAGATTATAAAAAAGCGGAAATATTTTTTAACAAGGCAATGACCATTGAACCTGAGAATATAAAAGCGTCGATAAACAATGGTATATTGATGCAAAAACAGTTCAGATTTCAAGATGCATTTAAGAGCTTTATTTTTCCTTTCTTTAAAAATAATGAATATAAATTAGATAAAAAAAATAAAAATTTTGATATTTTAACACCTTACATAATGTTATCTTTAAATAATATGGTCTTTAACGGCCAAGATCTCTCTGAAAATCATCTAAAAATATTTGAATATTTGTTAAAATATGGGAATTTTAATTCTGATCTAATTGTGAATATTTTTAATACAATTGTTTTAAGTGAAATTACAAAATTAATTAATATTGGAATAGTAAATGATTTTACAATAAAAAAACATGGGATTAAAAATTACAATTTTAATCTTGATGCTATAAATTCCAATGATTTTTATAACAATAAAGAATTAATTAATTTTCTTCAATCAGATATAACAACAAAATATTTAAGAACCTTAATTGTAACAGATATAATTACTGAAAAATTTTTAACTTCGGTGAGAAGCTTTTGTTTAAATGAAATTACTTACAATTTAAAAGATTTTGAAAAAAATAAAGCATTGCACCCTCTGCTTATCGCCATATGTAGTCAATCATTTAAGAACGAATTCTGTTGGTATGAAAGCAATAATGAAACTAAAGATCTAAAAAGTTTGAAAAAAATAATTACCAATAAAATTGAAAAAAATATTAATATTTCCGATCATGAAATACAAATCTTAGGTAGCTATAATAACCTAAATATATATAATTTAGACTTTAGAAAGATAAAAAATAGTAAGCTTAACGACCAAACAAAAGAAATTATCAAAAAGCAGATAGGCAATACACTTCAAGAACAAGAAATTATAAAAAAAATACCTTCCATTTCAAAAATAAAAAACAATATATCTAAAAAAGTTTCCAAGCAGTATCAAGAATTCCCATATCCTCGGTGGGAAATAGACTCTTTTGATAATGAAGAATATAAATATATAAAGAATATTGAAAACTCTATTTTACCTAATAAGCTACCTTCAGCTTTTTTAAAGAATGAACAACAAGTTAATAATTTATTAATTGCAGGTTGTGGAACGGGTAAACAACCCATTCAAATTGCTCATAGTGATAGGATAATAAAAATTGATGCAATAGACATAAGTCTTGCCAGCTTATCTTATGGCATACGAAAAGCAGAAGAGCTTGGAATTACAAATATCAATTGGATGCACGGTGATATTCTGGATCTTGATAAAGTCGAAAATCATTATGATGCCATTGAATGTTGTGGAGTTCTTCATCATATGGAAAATCCAAAGACAGGCTTTGATATGCTAGATAAAAAGCTAAAACCAGGGGGCTTAATGAAAATTGCGCTATATTCAAGAAGTTTTAGGAATTTACTGAAACCAACTAAAAAAATTTTAGCTCAGCTAAAAACACAAAAAATACCCTCTGATATAAGATCTGCAAGAAATGAAATAATGAAAAAAAATAATGATAACATAAGAATTACAAAAAGGCTTCCAGATTTTTATTCAACTTCAGAATTTATAGATCTTTTGTTACATGAACGTGAATTAGACTTTGACATAAGTGGCTTAAAAGAACTTTATGAAAAAAAATATAAGTTTCTTGGTTTTTCTCATAATAATAAAAATATACATACTTTACAAAATAGATATAAAACAAAATTTAAAGATGACCCGCGAATGCTTAATTTAGATAATTGGATTAAACTAGAAAAAGATGATCCAACTATATTTAGCTCAATGTATCAGTTCTTTTTATATAAAAAATATATATAATATCTAATGATCTATAAATTTTAAAAAATTAGAATGAAAAATATTAAAAATATAAACTTTATTGGTGATTATGAAATTCAAAATAAAGAAATATGTAAAAATATGATTTTATTTTTTGAAAAAAACCATGAACTCCATAAAAAAGGAGCCTTTGGAAATTATCAAATTGATATTAAAAAAAAGGATAGTATAGAATTAACCATTACTCCAAATCAATTGGATCTTCCTAAGTATTCAATATTTAAATCTTATTTTAAAAATCTAAAAGATTGCTTTAATAAATATCAAGAAGAGTGGCCATTTATAAAACATATCCAATCTCTTGGAATAGGATCATTTCATCTACAAAAATATGAAATAAATGGGCATTATAATTCTTGGCACACAGAAAGAGACTCTATAAGAAATTCAGAGAGGGTTTTAGCCTTTATGACTTATTTAAATGACATAGAACAAGATGGAGAGACTGAATTTCTTCACTATGGCGTTAAAATTAAACCAAGAGAGGGTAGAACTTTGATCTGGCCATCAGAATGGACTCACGTACACAGAGGTATCCCAACTTCTTCAAAAGAAAAATATATTATTACTGGGTGGATAAAATTTAGCTAAAATAGCAGATTTACAATGTTTTTAAGAAATTATTGTTAATTATTTGAATAAAAAAACTTCGAATCAAGTTATATCTTTATTTTAAAATATGATGCTTATACTTGTAAATATATAATACTTACCCATATGTATAATAATCAATATCGGAGGATAAAATGTTAGTAGAAGGAATAGGGAAAGTAACTTTTGTGAATGGTGTTTTAAGGGTTCAAACAATTTGTATTAATGCTTCAGGAGAACAAGTTGAATCAGGTACAATAGAAGTGCCAGGAAGTTCTATTGGAGATGTAATAAATGGCCTAGCATCAGCTACAAATGGAATTAACAGTAAACTTGCAGAAAACGCTCCTTCTAGCGATGGCGCGAGTATAAAAGATACTAAGAAAGCTAAATCAAAGAAAAAGAAGTAGTTTTATATAATTTATAATTCATTATTTAAAATGTTATTGCATAAAACTCATATAATTTGGTATCTCACTCTTTTTTTGGTTTTTAGTTTTTTACAAACTAATTTAAACCACGCCAATGATGAAAAGAATAAAGTTTATCAAAGCAGCAAACCAACTTTTTACTCTTTAAGGTCAGAAGTCGCTACTATAAGTGAAAATGATTTTTTCGATTTTTTAAGAATAAGTATTATTCAACAACCTGAGTATTCTTATGCATTGTCAGATGTTGAAGAAAAGAAAATGCTTTTAAAGTTCCAACAAAGACATAGATACCCAGATTTATCGTTTAGATTAATTAATGATAAAGTTTTAAGTAGAAATGTTGATGATTTTTCATCAATAAGAAAAAGGCAAGATGATAGTTTTGATGTTGCCTTAGAAATAAATCAACCCATATACACTGGGGGATCGATCAGCAGCAGAATAAAAATGGCTCGTATAGAGTATATGATGTCTAACAACAGCAAGTCTTCAGCATTCTCAGAGTTGGTTCTAGATGCAAGCAATTTATATCTTTCAGCAATAAAATCAGATTTTTTATATTCTTATGGATCTAATATTATAGAGGAACTTAAACCTTTATTAGAAAAAGTAAAAGATAGAGTCAAAATTGGGATTTCTGATCCTGTAGAGCTTGCAATTTTTTCTATTAAATTCAATAGTTTATCATCAAGAGTTCAAAAACTTAGGACTAACAGAAATAGAGATATAGCGATTTTCGAGTATTTTTTTAAAACAAAGTTTGAACTTTATTCTTTTCCTGAAGTTTTTGTTCCAGAGATTCAAGTTGATAATAATGAATCATACGAGGTTAAAACTGCAAAACTAGGGTTTGAGAACTCAAAATCAAATATAAATTTAACAAAAAGTGAATTTAGGCCCCAATTTGGATTCAATGCTAGGTATACAAGCTATGATATAGATGATAATCAAAAGAAAGATAGTGATGTACGAGGAGGTATTTTTTTCTCAATGCCAATTTTTACTTTTGGTAGAGCATCATCTAAAATATCATCTGCAAGGGCTATGTCTAATGCCAAAAAAATGACCATAGGCATTGAAAGAAAAGCAGATGAAGCTAAGGAAAATGAACTCGTAAATATAGTCGAGAACTCACAGTCAATTAGAGAAGATTTAATCAAATCATATAGTGATACAAAATATCAAAGAAAGATAATAAGTGATAGACTGGATGTTGTTAGTTTTTCTGCAGATGCATTGGTTAACAGTTACACTGAAGAATTATCGATGCTAGAAAGTATTTTAAATACTGAACAACAATTACTTCAGGGCTACTTCATGTATCTTCATCAAAATAAAATTTTATTGGCTAATATAGGAATAAACCCATGAGTGAAGAAAAAGCTTTTAGCAGAAAAGATCACTGGTTCTGGGGGTCAATTATAAAAAATAAGGCTACATATGTCCAAATTGCTCTAGCATCAGTATTTATCAATCTGTTTGGACTTGGAAGTGCCTTTTATATTATGACAGTATACGACAGAGTTATGCCTAATAGTGCTTATAGCTCACTGATAGCCCTTACAATTGGAATGGCTATAGTTATTTTGTTCGATTTTATTGTAAAAATACTTAGAGCAAGATTTATTGATGTAGCGGGTTCAAAACTTGAACAAAAAATTAATGACAATATTTTTAAAAAGATTTTAAGTCATGATAGCGAATTTTTGAGTAAAACCAGAGGAGTTTCGTCAATAATAAGAGAATTTGAAGGTGTAAGAGATTTTTTTACTTCTGCAAGTATGGTTGCATTCATTGACCTACCGTTTATGTTTTTATTCTTAGGGGTTATCTATATGATTGCTGGTCCACTTGCCTTAGTACCAATTTTAGTTGTTCCTTTGGTTCTTGGTGTATCGGCATTAACTCAACCTATTTTAAAAAGATATAGTGACCAAAATTTATCATCACAACAAGGAAAAATGACAATTCTACATGAATTATTGAGTAATGTTGAAACTGTTAGAACTGTTGCAGGAGGTAAATTTTTACATGACCGTTGGAATAATAGCGTTGAAGGTCAAAGTAGAAACTCTATAATCGCAAGAGGAATCAGTAACTTTGCTGTAACTTTTTCACAAACTGGACTTCAAATTAGTCAGGCAGCCATTGTTTGTTATGGTGTTGTTTTAGTAGGAAGCCTAGATATTACAGCAGGGGCTTTGATTGCGTGTGTAATTTTATCGGGTAGAATATTATCACCTTTAGTTCAGGCGGGGCAACTTCTTACAAAAATGAATCATGCATTTTCAGCTTATTCAAAGCTTGATGAGATAATGAAAATTAAAACTAGAGATGAAATAACAAAGGAATATAAAGTAACGAATATAAATTCTGGTGAAATAGGCATAAAAGATGTTTCATTCAAAGTTGAAGACAAAGAAATATTAAATAATATTAATATGTCTATTAAAGATGGTGAAAAAATTGGTCTTATTGGCAATATTGGCTCAGGAAAGACCACATTAATAAGAGCAATAATTGGATATCACCTTCCAACCAACGGAATTATTAATTTAAGTGGATATGATATAAAAAATATACCAGCTGAAGAATTTAGAGCACATGTTGGTTATTGCCCACAAAAAATCCAATTATTTACTGGTACAGTATATGAAAATATTACAGCAGGTTTTGAAAGTGCTTCAGAAGATGACGTTATAGAAGCAGCAACATTGTCTTGTGCTCATGATTTTATAGCCAAATTACCAGGAGGGTATAATTATACATTAATGGAAAATGGTTCAAATTTATCAGGTGGGCAAAGGCAAGCAATAGCTCTTGCAAGAAGTTTTATCAGAAAACCTAAATTACTTGTTCTAGACGAACCAACCAGTTCAATGGATGCGAATACTGAACAAACTATAATTAATAATATAATGAATTTACCCTATAATCCGACTATTTTAATCTCAACGCATAGAACAAATCACTTATTAAAAACTGATAAAGTTTGTGTCATTGTTGATGGAAAGTTAGCTGCCTTCGGACCAACTAATGAAATTATTAAAGAAAATAAAAGCGGTAACTAATATGAAAAAAATTTTTAACAAAATAAAAGAGTTTATATCTATTAAAAACTTACTTAAAAATGAGGAGTTATCTAATAATTTAAATGAAAAAATTTCTTTTATATTGTCATATATTTTGCCTGAAAACTTAAATGAAACAAAAAAGTCATTTTTTTTATTTTGGTCTATAGCTTGTTTTACAGTCTTATTTTTAATTTGGGCATATTTTGCAGAAATCAATCAAGTTGTAAAGGCGTCTGGTAACGTAAGGCCGGACTCTAAAGTTCATCTTGTTCAAACTGCAATGGCTGGTCCTGTTGAGAGTATAAAAGTTAGTTTGGGAGATAAAGTTAAAACTGGAGACATACTTTTTGTTATAGACAATAAAAGATCAAAACAACTTTTTGAATTATCAAAAACTGAAGTTGAAACAAGGAAACGTAAAGTTGAAATAATTGAAAATCTTGTAAGCAAAGGTTCTGACTCTGAATTTAGACTTTTAGATGAGAGATTAGCGCTAATAGAAGCCCAAAAAAGATTTGAACAAGCTGAAACTAGGCTCAAATATTCTTCTGTTAAAGCTCCGATTTCAGGATTAGTAAGTAGTGTAAATGCTACAAATATTGGTCAAATTGTTAAAGATGCAAGTTTATTAGCTGAAATTGTTCCAGAAAACGATATTTTAAAAATTGAAGCTAGCGTAATGACAAAAGATATAGCTTATGTAAAAATAGGACAAAAAGCTAAGATATCTTTTACATCTTTTGATATGGCTATATACGGTCAAGTGGATGGAATAGTTAAGAAAGTTGCTGCAAATACATCACAAACTGAGGATGGACAATCTTTTTACCCAATTATTATAGAAATAGATGCAGATTTAATTAAAAAGAATAATGATATAGTTATTCAATCGGGAATGATGTGTGATGTATCAATTATAGGAGAAGAAAGAACAGTCCTAAGTTATATTGCAAATCCGATTACAAAACTATCAATGAAAGCCTTGCAGGAATAACTAAAACAATCCAATACTTTCCTTTCCATATTTGTCTTGTATTTTTTTAGCAATGTTAGATGCTTCCAGTAAACTTTCATGTGTTCCAGTATCAAGCCAATAATAATTCTCATCTAGTGTTACAACATTTAACTTTTCTTCATTTAAATAAGTGTTATTTAAGTCAGTTATTTCTAGCTCACCCCTACTTGATTTTTTTAATTTTTTTGTTCTATTTACAACATCGTTATTGAATATATATAAGCCTGTAGCAGCCCAACTAGATTTTGGATTTTTAGGCTTTTCTTCTATAGACAAAACTCTTTTCTTATTATCAAATTCAATTACTCCAAAACGATTAGGATTATTAACTTTATAGCTAAAAATAGTTGCACCAATATTTTCAAGACATGATTTATTAATAATTTTATTTAAATTAGGACCAAAAAATAAATTATCACCTAGTATTAATATTGATTGAGAACCATCTAACCAATTTTCGGCTATAAGAAAAGCTTGAGCAATTCCTTCTGGTTTATCTTGCACTTTAAAGCTTATTTTTACACCCCAATCGTTTTCAGTATCTAGCAGTCTCTTAAAAAGTACCTCATCTTGTGGAGTGGTAATAATAAGTATATCTTTTATTCCTGACTTAATTAAGGTTGATAATGGGTAATATATCATCGGCTGATTATAAATAGGTAAAAGCTGTTTTGAAACAACCCTGGTAACAGGATGAAGCCTCGTTCCTGAACCACCGGCTAAAATAATACCTTTGGTAATTTTATTGTTTTTCATATTTAGATTCACTATGTATTTGGGATAAAAATTCTTTAACCAGGTCTCTAACACTAGACTCCCAAGTTGGTAAGAAAATATTAAAATCTTCTAATTCATTAAAATTTACATTTAATCTTGTATCGTTAGGTCTATTAGCTAATGATACCCAGTCCTTATTACTGATCGGCCTAATATTAGTTATAAGCTTTTCATTCAGTATATTTTCCATCTCATCTTTAATAACAATAGAAACATCATACCAATTAGTATATCCCTTATTTGTAAAATGAATGATTTTATTATTTGATCTTATCTTTTCTCTATATAAATCAATTAAATAAGAGAAATTTTTTGAAAACTGTAATGAGCTAGTAAGTGATATTTTCTGATCATAGACAACCTCTAAATCCTTTTTATTAAGAATGAGTTTGACTATTGTTTTTATAAAATTTTTACCCGTGAGGCCAAAAACAGATGCCATTCTAATAACAAAATTATTTCCATCGTTACTCAAAATAAATTTCTCAGCTTCCGATTTTGTTTTACCATAATAATTTATTGGTTGATGTTGATCATTTATATTTCTGATGCCACTATTATCGTTTCCAAAAACATAATCTGTAGATATTTGAATAAAGCCAATGTCTCTATCTTTTGCAATTTTTCCTAATGTTACAACTCCATCTAAATTTACTTTTTTGCAAAGAGTCTTATTTTTTTCAGCATTATCAACTTCTGTATAAGCAGCTAAGTTTAAAATTAAATCAACTTTATTATTTTCAAAGAAAGATGACATCGTTTTCTTGCTTAATAAATTAAAAGTCTTAGAGTCTGGAAAAAGTAATTTTAAATTTTTTTTATGTTTTATACTCTTTAAATCTGAGCCAATCTGGCCATTTCCACCTGTAATAAGTATATTAGTATTTTCATTTGATTGAACCAAGTCTTTCTCCAGAATAAAACATAGAACTATCTCTATTTAAATAATCTTGGTTGTTAATATACCAAACTATTGTTTCATTAAGTCCTTTAGACCAATTATAGTTAGATTTCCAACCAATTTTTTGGATCTTATTACTATTGAGAGCATAACGATAATCGTGTCCCGGTCTATCATCAACAAATTCAATTAAATTAGAGTAAGAGTTTTTAGAAGGAATTTTTTTATCCAAAAAATCACATATATCATTTACCACTTCGATGTTCATTTTTTCATTATTACTTCCAATATTATATTTCTCACCTATGACACCATTTTCTAAAACAGATAAAATACCACTCACATGATCACTAACAAATATCCAATCTCTAATTTGTTGTCCGTTTCCAAAAACAGGTATTTTCTCATTATTAAGACACTTGGAAATTGTTAACGGAATTAGTTTCTCAGGAAACTGCCATGGTCCATAGTTATTTGATGTATTCGTAATTAAAACTGGTAAATTATAAGTACTATTCCAAGCCCTTGCCAAATGATCAGAAGATGCTTTTGACGCAGAATATGGACTATTAGGTAAATAAGGACTATTTTCAGTAAATTGATCTTGGTCAATACCTAATGATCCATAAACCTCATCTGTTGATACTAGTAAAAATTTAAAATATTTTTTATCCTTATTACTAATTTCATCATAATAATTTTTAAAAGAATTTAATAAATTATACGTGCCAAAAATATTTGAATTTAAAAAAACTTCAGGTCCGTCAATTGATCGATCAACATGAGTTTCAGCTGCTAAGTGTATAATATAATTAGGTTTAAAGGAGAAAATTATATCCCTTATAGAGTCTTTATTACAAATATCCTCCTGAAAAAAACTATAATTCTTTTTATTACTAATATCATTTAAAGAATTTAAGTTAGATGAATATGTTAGCTTATCAATATTACCAATTATATAATTTTCATTTTTAGATAAATTTCTAATAAGGCTTGAACCTATAAAACCACAACCCCCTGTAATTAAGAATCTTTTTTGTTTTTCATTAGGCATCATAAATCCAATTTATCTTTTATTTTATCCCAAGAAGGAAGATTAGCATCTTTTTCAGAAATAATTGGCATAGCATTATTTAAAGACCAATTTATTTTAAAAAAATTATCATCCCATCTTATTCCACCTTCATGCTTCTTAGAATAAATTTGATCTACTTTGTACATAACAATAGTATCTTTTTCTAATGTGCAAAATCCATGAGCGAAACCTTTAGGAATATATATTGATCCAGTCTCATAACTTAATTTTATTGAAGAAAATTTCTCATAAGTTGAGGATGATCGTCTCAAATCAATAAAGAAATCCTCAATACTTCCCTTAATGACTCTTAAAAGTTTACCTTGAGAAAAGGGATTACTTTGAAAATGCAGACCGCGTATTGTCCCAGGATCTTTTGAAAAAGAAATATTATCTTGTAAAAAATGATTATTCAATCCCTCCTTATTGAAAACTTTTTCATTAAAGATCTCTGAAAAAGAACCTCGGTCATCTTCAAAAATATCATTCTTTAATAATAAAACATCATTAAATAAATTCTCAATAATCATTTTAATAACTTTTTAAATATTTCTATTTGTTTTGGCAAACATATGCTCTCAAGATCATAATTATCTATTATAGTTTTTCTAGCCTCTTTTTTTATTGATGAATATTGATCGGGGTTACTCAATACTTCGTTAACCTTCGATGCTAAGCCCTTATGATCAAAGAAATCTACTAATAAACCATTTTTTTTATCTTTAATTATCTCTTCAACTGGTTTTGTTTTTGATCCAATTATGAGTGTCTCCATAGACATTGCTTCAAGCATAGACCATGACAATACAAAAGGATAAGTAAGATAAACATGCACTGAACTAATACCTATTAAATTTAAATATATATTATAGGGAACTACACCACAAAATCTTATTTTATTATCCTTTGGAATTTTATCCTTTATCTCATTGTAATATATATCTTTATATGAGCCTTCTTTTGGGGTTGCTCCATAACTTACTTGATCGCCACCAACAATTAGAATATATGCATCAGGATTTTTCTTAATAATCTCAGGCAAAGATCTCATGAAAATATGATAGCCTCTATACGGTTCTAGATTCCTATTAACAAAAGTAATAACTTTATCTTTTTTTGTTATATTTTCTACTTTACCATTAGTCTCATTTTTAAATCTCAAGTTTGCATCTGGATTGGGTTTGATTTGTTTTGTATCAATGCCTTCATGAACAACAGATATTCGATCTTTAAAAATTTCAGGAGCAGTACTCTTCTGAAATTCTGTAGGTGTAATCATGCTATCGCTTTGAAGAAAAGCAGAGAGAAATGGAGCATTTCTTGCTCTAAGCTTAGTTATTAAATCAAAATCATAATTAGGTCTTTGCGTTTCCTTAAGATCAAAATCAATATCTGAGTCTTTAGTATTATAATAAAACTCAAAATAATTTAAAAATTTTGCATCGGGCCATACTTCTTTTAATAAAAAAGACTCTCCCCAACCAGGATGGGAAAGAATTACATCTGGTATTATTCCTTCTTTCTTCATTTCTAAACATAAATCAGCAACGGCTTTTGCCCTTATCATTTTGGTTTCAAACTCTACAGTAAGAGTATTAACCCCCGGTGTATTACCTTTATTTATTTTATATTTATAATGTTTTATATTTGGTAATGACTTATCTTCTTTTGAGATAGAATAGGCATCGATATTTTCCATTTTAGCTAATGCGGGCGCTAAATGCTTGTATTGGCCAGGGAAGTTTTGATGAACAAATAAAATTGTATATTTTTTTTTAGTCATTCTCAGAACCAATAGTTGTTATAAAACCATATTTTAATAAAAAAATTATAATTAAATTAATATCTGATTCATTTAATTTAGTATCTATTGTTATATCATTAATACTAAAAGCTCTATTAGCTTTAATCGATGACAAAACTAATTTAAAATTATCAACATTAGGAATAAAATTTTTTGCATAACTTACACTGTCCAATATAAGTAAATTATCAATATTCAAATCATGATTGTTTGGTGTTAATTGAAAACAAAAATTACTAGACAAGACTTCAGTTGGATAGTCATTAAAGATGTGAAAAGGGTCTAATCTATCGCTAGGTAATTTAGATTCACAAAATTTAGAATAATTTTTATACTCAGTAAGCCTAATATTATTTAGTTCCTCATAAAGATCTTCATATTGTCTTAATATTTTATTCCAAGAAAAAGTTTCAGCCGCTCTTTTCTTGCCATTTGCCCCTAATTCTTTTCTTTTAGCCTGGTTTTGAATTAGAATTTCTAGTTTATCTATACATTGCTTAACATCAATGGCAACTTTTTGAACAGAATTACCTAAATATCTGTCATAAGTTAAATTTCCTATCATATAATCAAAAGCTAAATCCCTTCCATATCCACTAGGTAGAGAATATGTTTTAATTGTATAACCATCTATATTATCTCTTACAGTAGACCTATAACCATTCCAATCAGAAACAATGACAGGTAATCCAGATGCCATACCCTCTAAAGGAGTTAATCCAAAAGTTTCTTGTATATTATCACTTAAAGACATAAAAATATCACCGGATGCAAGTGTAGACATCTTATTATCCTGCTTTCTACCGTCTAAGAATATACAATTAACAGAGGGACATATTTTTCTAGCCTCAGACTTAAAAGTATTTTCAATAAATTCATTTGCAAACCATCCTGTTTGTATTAAATGAATCTTAGAGCCATTGTTTAATTTCTTAGCACAGCTTTCTAAAGCCATATACATTGGAACGTTATGAGCCTTTGCATGAAAGCTAAGCCTACCCACGAAAACTACAACTATATCACCTTCAGAAATATTAAGCTTTTCTCTTGAACTTTTTATAAATTCGTCATTAAAATTAAATTCATCAGAATTAATACCTAGAGGTATTACTGGAAATTTAGGTGTGAGGTTAATTTTTTTACTATAAGAATAGGACAAAAACTCCTCTCTAGCCTCTACAATTTTATTTAATGTATTTAACACTGACTCTGAAGTACAAATTATAGCATCCCAAGGCATAATGGCCTCTGTAGGTAATGATGAAAATGATGACATAACACTATGAGACGCGGTAGTGTGAGTTAATCCAACCAAACTATATTTATGATGACCAAAATAACCTCTATGTTTACTAAATTCAGCTAACTCAGGGCCAGGTAATTGAATCCCTCCGTAGCTTTCAGATAAAAAAGGTTTATCATAAGCAATGCTCTCGAGCTCAATTACATCATCAGGATCAGTTAATAATGATTTAATATCGTTATTTAATAATTCTTGCTGACCAGCATCTCTTAAGTAAACACCCAATCTTTTATAATTTTTAGAAGTAACAATAGATTTTAAAAAAGACCAACCAGCAGCTTGTCTTCCCATTAACCTTTCACCTTTAATATTAAAACCGTCATTTTCATAATAAATAGAAAATAATGGATATTTTTTACTAATAGGTTTTTCTATCATTAAGACCAACGTAAAGGAGTGTGTTTTGTGTGCAGTTTAAGATTTTCTATTAGTTTTTCTTGAGAGATATTATTTTTTTTATAAGCAATTCCCCACAAAACATAAGTTTGAGGCCATTGAACAACCAAACAAGATCCAAAGCCTGAATTAAGAATTGTTGATTGTAAAACTTCTTTAGTAAAACCAACATTATGAGCCATAAAATGATTGCCTTGTTCTAATGATGATCTTAAGCCATATAGTATATCCAATGGTGTAATAGGTCCCATACCAGAGACATAAAGAGTTTGAACAAGACTATCATTATTACCTTCAGCTACTTTAGCACAAACTGATGTAAGGTCTGGACAGGAGATAATAAGAAATCCATCATCGTTTAATACTCTGGACATCTCATTAAGAGCTATTGGTACCTGATAAGCATAAAGATGTTCAATATTATGATGTGAATAAACGGCATCATATGAGTTATTTTTAATAACAGACATATCAGTTAAAGAAGCAATTACATCAGGATTTACACCCTCATCAATGTCTAAACGTACCTCATCCCAATCATCAGAATTAAAAACATCTGTTGTATTGGCTTTTGTAAGTTTACCAGAGCCGACATGTAAAAAATTTTTAGTCATAGGTTACTGTATATATAAAAATTAATATAAACAAAAAAAAAGGGAAGCATTTGCTTCCCTTTAATTTATTATCTAAAGGACTTTAGCCAA
>MDSV01117569.1_pt1 | contig 15503 bp, 16 predicted proteins | sample 810851 | NCBI WGS metagenome assembly MDSV01 (sample SAMN05326640, study PRJNA326480) | marine metagenome | isolation source: seawater | place: Atlantic Ocean: North East | collected 2012
GGCATTAATTGCATCTTTAACTGTTTTAAGATCTTTAATTATAAATTGATGAGGTAGTTTTGTTTGATCAATAATTTTTACGACTTGATTTTTTTCATCAAACCAAATTGTACGATATTCTTTTCCTTCTATTTTCATTTCTTTAATGCTCTTCCAGCAATATACTTTAATTTTTTTATAGTTTTTTTGGTTCTTAATTTGGGATCTGTAATTATAGCTGTATCTAAACAATTATTTGCAGGATCTTTATCAATTGAAAAATTTTTAAAAGTATTAATTATCTCTTTAATCATATTTTGAGCATTTGAAGCATTTTTTTGTAATGTTTTTATAACCATTGCTACATCAACCTCATCGTGATCAGGATGCCAACAATCGTAGTCTGTAACCATCGCAACTGTGCAATATCTCACTTCTGCTTCTCTAGCTAATTTTGCTTCTGGCATGTTGGTCATTCCAATAACATCAGCTTTCCATGACCTATAAAGATTAGACTCAGCTAAAGTTGAAAATTGTGGCCCTTCCATAACAACATAAGTCCCTCCCACCTGATGACTAATATTTAATTTCTTTAAAGCTGATTCACAACACTCTCCGAGACCTTTGCTGGTAGGTTTTGCCATAGACACATGGGCTATTATTTCTTCATCAAAAAAAGTTTTTACTCTAGAAAAAGTTCTATCAATAAATTGATCAACAATTACAAACATACCTGGGCTTAAATTTTCTTTTAATGAGCCAACTGCTGAAACAGATATAATGTCTGTTACACCCATTTGTTTCATTGCGTCAATATTGGCTCTAAAATTAATATTGGTTGGACTGATTTTATGGCCTCTAGAGTGCCTAGGAACAAAACATATTTCTTCGCCATTGTAAGTTGCAATTAAAATTTCATCAGATGGATTTCCCCATGAAGTTTTTACTTTTTTCCATTTGGTCTTTTCAAAACCTTCCATTTTGTAGAGTCCACTACCACCAATAATCCCAAGCTTTCTTTTTTTCATAGTTTAATTATTATTCTTTTTTTGTTATTTAATGAAGTAAAATATGGATTTAAAAAAATTTATAAGATCTATTCCTGACTACCCCAAAAAAGGTATTTTATTTAGAGATATTACAACCCTGATAAAAGACTCTAAAGCATTTAACCATTCTATAGACAAAATTATTGATATTTCTAAGAAAATAAATTTTGACAAAGTTGCAGCTATAGAATCTAGAGGTTTTGTTTTTGCTTCCGCTGTCTCCTATAAGTTGAAAAAACCTCTGATAATGATGAGAAAAAAAAACAAACTTCCTGCAGAAAAATATTCTGTGGATTTCCAACTTGAGTATGGAACAGCAACACTAGAAATTCATAAAGATTCGATAAATAAAGATGAAAAAATTTTAATTATTGACGATCTAATTGCAACTGGCGGAACAGCTGAGGCTGGCGCTAAACTGGTAGAAATGTCTGGTGGAAAAGTTGCTGGTTTTATATTTATTATAAATCTATTTGATTTAGGTGGAAACCAAAAACTAATCAATAAGTCTTACTTTACAGAAAGCTTGATTGAATTTCCTGGTCACTAAATATTTAAATTTAATAATTAGTTATCAAAAAATTTCTTATATAATTTTTGAGTTCAATCTTTCCAAAATGTTTATAGACTTTGTTTGAAAGGTTCATGCTTGTTAATGCTGAAGCATATCTTTCTCCTGGTCTCTTCGGTAAATATCTTATTTTTGTATTAAACATTTTCGCAACATCTACAATTGAATAACTTTTGTGATGAGCGATACTATAATGTCTACAAAGTTTCTTTTTCCAAGCTTGATAACAAACTTCAACTGTATCGTATATGTGTGTAAATCTTCTTGATTGTGTTCCTGGCTTAACTACAGGTAATGGTTTTTTTAATTTATAATGATTTTCAAATATTCCTATAACCGTAGCCATATCACCTCTACATATTTGATGTGGTCCGTAAACATTGTAAAAATAAATAACTTCATATTTAAAGTTAAACCACTTTTTTAAATTTTCTAATAATCCTAAGTTTTTTGATTTTGTGAAAGCATAAGGAGATAAATTTTTGTCCTTTCCTCTATTTCCTAATGAAGCAGACGTAGCTGAATAAATAAGTTTAATTTTATTTTGCAGACAATAATTAAAAACTGCATTTGTTCCAATAGAATTAGAGTCAATACATTCGTTCATTTTTACAAAACTTTGATAAATTCTTGCAAATTCGCCAAAATGAAAAACTGATATAATATCTTTAGTATTTTTTATAATTTTAGAGATATTTTTTGTATCACCCTTTAAATAGTTTATTCTTTTATTTTTTATATGATTTTTTTTTGATCCTGAAGAGTAATTATCAAGGCTAATAATTTTATATTTTGTTTTTTTTAGCAATAGATTGATTAAATTAGTGCCTACAAAGCCGGCTCCGCCTGTAACTAAAATTTTCTTAATTTTTGGCATTCAAGATTTATATTTTAAAAATTGATTAAATCAACAATTGATTATAAATTTAAACTTACAAAAATGCATTCTTTAGATTTAGTGATTTTAGCAGGCGGAAAGGGATCGAGGATCAAATCTTTATTAAAAGCTAAACCTAAGCCAATGGCAACTTTTAACAACAAACCCTTTTTAGAATACATAATTCAATGTTACAGCAAATATAATTTTAAAAATATTTTTTTATTAACGGGATATAAATCAGAAAAAATTTTTAAAAATTTTCATAATAAATACTACAATTGTACTCCGATAAGATGCTTAAACGAAAAAAAACTAATGGGTACAGCAGGTGCTTTAAATAGTTTAAAAAAAAAAGTTAATGACTTTATACTCATCAATGGAGATACTTTCCTTGAAATAGACTTGAAAAAATTAGTTAAATCCTGTGATAAAAAAAGTTATGGATCTTTGACTCTTGTAAAAAATCAATCATATAAATCGAATAAAAAATTAAACTCTATAGGGATAAAAAGAAATAAAATAATTTATCAAAAAAAAAATCATTACATGAATGGTGGTGTTTATTTTTTTAAAAAAAAGATATTTAGATTTATAAAAAATAAAAAAACATCTCTTGAGAATGATATTTTGCCTACTTTAATAAAAAAAAGAAAAATATCAGGTTTGTTAGTTAAAAAATTTTTTTTAGATATTGGAACGCCAAAAAATTATAAAAAAGCAGGAAAATTATTATTAAAAAATTGCATTAAACCTGCCGCATTTTTAGATAGGGATGGAGTAATAAATTATGATACAGGATATGTTCATAAAATTAGAGATTTTAAATTTAGACCCGGGGTAATTTCTGGTCTAAAATTATTAAGAGATAATAACTACTATATTTTCATAATCACTAATCAGGCTGGAATTGGAAGAGGTATATATAGTGAAAATCAATTTTACAAACTACACATTAATTTAAAAAATAAATTACAAAGAAATGATGTCTTTTTTGATGATATAAATTTTTGCCCTTACCATCCTGATGCTAAAATAAAAAGGTACAGAAAGGTGACAGATTTAAGAAAACCTGGAAATCTAATGGTAAAACAAATAAAACAAAAATGGCATACGAAAGCAAAAAAAAGTTTTATGATTGGAGATCAACTATCTGATAAGATTTGTGCGAAACGAAGTGGATTATATTTTGAGTATGCAAAAGAAAATTTTTATAAACAAATAAAAAATATAATTAAAAAAATCTAATAATTATTAATTATTTTTTTATTGTCAATTTCAAATAAATTAATCAATTCCTCTATGCCGTTTTCAAGTGAGATTTTGGCTTTAAATCCTTTTCTTTCAATTTTTTTATTGCTAACAAAGTAATCTCTTTTGTCTGGATCTTTTCGATTTTTAACTATCTTAATCTTTAAACTTTTCTTTTTCTTTTTTATTTTTTTCGACAACATTAGTTTGCTTATATTTGCCGAGGATAGCCCAAGATTATAAACATTTGATTTTAATTTATAAAAATTATTGATTGAATAAATTATAGCAGAAACTACGTCTCTAATATGGATGAAATTTCTTCTGAAATGAGGTTCAAAAATTGTTAATTTATTTGTCTTCACCGCTTTGTAAACAAAGTTATTAACTAATAAATCTGTTCTCATACGATAACTAAAACCAAAAACTGTTGCTAATCTAAAACAAATAGAATTTTTAAACTTCATTACTTCTTTTTCAGCATCACATTTGGTTCTGCCATAGAGTGAGATTGGTCTTAACGGACTATTTTCATCACAAAATTTATTTTTTTCACCAACACCATATCCAGAATTAGTTGTTAAAAAAATTATTTTATTTTTTCTTGAACTCATTGAAACTATATTTTTAATTGATTTATGATTAACTAAGATTGCTTCCTTTTTGTTTTTATCACACAAAGGAGCTCCGACTAATGCAGCTAATGGAATTATATATTCGTTCTTTCTAATCAATTTTTTCATGACTTTTAAATTTCTAACATCCTCCTGAATCAGTTTAAAATTCTTGTGATAATGAAGATGATTTAGTGAACCCTTTTCGTATTTCATAAGATCCACAACAGAAACCTTGTGACCTAAATTGACTAAGGCAGTTGTAAGCATCGAGCCAACATATCCCCCTCCACCAGTTATTAATATATTGCTCATTTTTTTATAAAAATTTTGAATTCCTATCTCTTTTGCTTAAAATTGGTTTTTTTATAGACCATTTAATTTTAATTTTTGGATCATTCCATCTATAACTTTTTTGTTTTTTTGCATCCAAATATTTTCCCTTATAGCTCCATTTGTAATGAAAAACACATTCTTTTGACAAACAGAGATGGGCGTTAGCATAATCAGGTGGAACTAAAACTGATTTTGGTTTTTTATGAGTTAAAACAAACTTTTTACCTTTAAGATAATTTTTATCATTCTTGTCCATATTAACTACAGCCAAAACAATTTTTCCAAAAACACAAGTTACTAACTTCCATGACTTAAAATCACAATGAAAGCCTCTAAGAACATTTTTTTTTGATATAGAAAACTTATCATGTTTAAATTTTATTTTACTAAAATTACCCTTCTTCCAAGTTGTCCAATAAAAACCTCTGTGATCCTTAAAAGTGGAATTTTTTATTATTTTTAACTTCGACATAAATCAATTTTATTAATTATAGTTGGTCTCCTAATATTTTTCTTTTAAGTCTAATCTGTGCCATTTTTAATATATTTTCTGCAGCAATTTTTCCAAATTTTTTCTCTATCTTTTCCAGAAAAGGTTTGTGGTTATGATATTTTATAAAATTATTATCTCTGAACTTAATAACTTCTGCGGCTGATAATGTTTCTGTTGGCAGAGGTAAGGTTTCATAAGAATGAAAAGAATACCCTTCATAGTTTTTTGGTAAATCATAGTTTTTCTCTAGTGCTTCTTTATATAGTTGACTTCCAGGTAAAGCCATCGCTGCATAAGTATTCCAGCCAGTTGTACAGAGATCCAAACTTAATTCGAATGTTTTTTTAATAGTCTCTTCTGTATCGCCAGGCAAACCATAAATATAATTCGCCATAACATTGATGTCTGCCTCGTGAACTTTGTTAATAACTTTTTTAACATCTACATCTTCAAATTTACCTTTTGAAACTTCTAGTCTTATTGACTTATCTCCACTTTCAATACCTAAAGCTAGCCATTTAATTCCGGCTTTCCTAACTAAATTTAAAATTTCAGGCCTCTTAACTGTATCAATTCTGCTATAGCTCCAAATTCTCAATGAATCATCCTTATTTCTTTCAGCTAGTTTTTCACATAATGGAATATAATATTTTGGATTTAGCAAAAACATTTCATCTACAATTCTTATTGTTTTGACCCCCATCGAAATCAATTTATCAAATTCTTTTATTATAAAGTCAGGAGACCAGAATCTCATATTGCTATAATTAGAGGCCACACCAATTTCATCTGAGTCATTACGATTTATTAAATTAATCATACAAAAGTTACATTTAAACATGCATCCCAAACTTGTTTGTAAACTTGCATAAGGAGTCCTTTTGTTAAAATCATATTCTGCATGCCACATCGGGGCTCTATACAAATCAAGAGGTTTTTTTTTAAATGGTAACAAATCCCATGCATAACCAGGTAAATCTAGATCCATCCTGTCCGTCGGTACCACTTTCTCTGGGGGGTTTAAAACCACATTCTCTCTGTCTCTATAAACAATTCCTTTAATTTTTTTTAATGAATTGCTATTAAAAGATTTAAGTTTTAAAACATTTCTTAATGCGTAAACCCCTTCATTTGTAAAAGCAAAATCAATGCTTTTTTCTTTTTTTAGTGTTTCAACCGGTAAAGCCTGTACATGAGATCCAATTAAACAAATCTTAGAATCGATATTTTTTTTCTTTAGAAAGGTAGATAAATTAATTGCACCACTCATATTTGTTGTTCCGGCATTTACATTCTGCCCATAAACAACAAAACATATTAAGCCGGGTGAAATATTTTTGATTTTATTAGATATTTCATCTTCGCTTAAATTTTCAGCATTAGCATCAATTATAGAAGACTCAAAACCAATAGATCTAATTGATTGTGCTAAAAGCAAAGCCCAAGTTGGTGGCTCTATTGCAGAATAGGTTTCTGACAATTTCTGGTAGGATTTTTTTGCATTATTCGGAATTAAAAAACAACAATCAATTTTATCTTTTTTTTTCATTTTTATAAACTTATTCTGTTTAAAACCTTACATATTTTTCTTATTTTAGCCCCACTTAGACTAGGATAATTTCCAATATAGTAACCAAAAGAATGAATGTGCTCTACTTCAGGAAATTTTTTTAAATTTATTTTTTTTAAATATGGTTTTAAATATGGTTGCCTTAATTGATTTCCTCCACCAGCATTACCTCTTCTAAATTCTATGTTATTTTTTTTAAGTGTATATTCAAATTTCTTTCTAAATTTTAGATTCTTTTTTCTAAAAACTAAAGGAAAAGCATAATTAGAACTTCCATTAATATCATAATCAGTTCTATATTTTTTAGCATCCAATAGTTTTAAGAAAAGCCTAAAGTTTTTTGTTCTAATTTGATTGTTCTTATTAAGTCTCTTTAGTTGATTTAAACCAATCACGGCACCGATTTCATTATTCCTAAAATTAAAAGTAGGATGAAGAAAAATAAATTGCGGCGATAACTTTGGATACTTTTTAATCATTTTATTTTCAAATTTTGAATTTTTTGACTCTCTTGCCATTCCGTGAGATCTAAATATCCTTGCCATTTCATAAATTTTTTTATTATTTGTACACACCATCCCCCCTTCGATGGTGGACATATGGTGTGCGTAATAAAATGAAAAATTTGATATTAGCCCATACGTACCTAATTTTTTTCCTGCAAAAGTAGCTCCGTGGGATTCGCACACATCCTCTACAAGAATAACTTTTTTATTTTTTAACTTCTTTAAAAATCTTTTTGATAAACCGTTAAAACCTTGAACGTGGGTGATAAAAACTGCGAGGGTATTTTTATTAATTTTTTTTAAAACTTGATCTTCATTCATTGATAAATTTTTAGGATTAATGTCTACGAAAATAGGTTTAAATCCACTCATAATCACAGAATTTATATCTGAAACCCAAGTAAGAGAAGGAACTATAATTTCTTTTTTTTTTGTAAACAAACTTTTTAAAATTAACATGCTAATAAAGTTGGCGGAAGATCCTGAGTTTACAAAAACGCTATATTTTACTCCTAGCCATTTAGACCATTTTTTTTCAAATTCTAAAACTTTTTTTGATTGAGTTAATATTAAATTTTTATCTTTAATTAATTTTCTGACTGCATCCATGTCTGAATTTAAGAAATTATTATGCATTAATGGATGGTTAATTTTCATTATTTTTTCTTTGTTATCTGATCAAAGATAACTTCACTACCAGATGTTGTAAAATTAAAAGGAACGTTTATTAAAGTTTTATTTTTTTTAAAAAAATTTTTTCTTTGTTTTTCTTTCATATACATTAGCAAAAAACCACCCCCACCAGCACCTAGAAGTTTGCCTCCCAGTGCACCATGTTTTATAGCTTGATCATATATTTCATTAATTTTTGAATTTGTAATTAAATTACTAAGTGCTTTTTTTTCCATCCACGCATCATGTAAAAGTCTTCCAAAATCATCTATGTTGCCTGAATTTAAAATGTTTTCTCCTTCTTTAACATAACCTACAATTCTATTGATATGGTCACTTTTAACGGTCGTAAGCTTATTTACATAACTGTTTGCAATTTTATGTGCCGTCCTATTTATACCGGTATAAATTAAAATAAGATTTTCATTTAACTTTTTAATATTTTTTTTTGATGAAATTTCTTTGACGTCTATAGAGTTGTTCTTATTAAATATTATTTTATTAAAACCTCCGTAAGATGCTGAGGTTTGATCTTGAGATCCAACAACTTCTTGCATAATCTTTTGTTCGAAATATATACTTTTCTTTGCTAATTTTGGTTTTGTTAATTTAATTTTTTTTATTCTACATAAAGATTGCATTAAACCAACAGTAAAACATGAACTTGATCCCATACCGCTTCTTGCAGGTAAGTCACCATAATAGTGAATCTCTAATCCTGGTTTAATTTTTAGATACTTTAATAATTCTCTAACTGCTTTGTGATTTATTTGATTAACTCTTTGAACATTTTCAATTTTTCTCCAAACAATTCTATATTTTTTCTTAAAATAATTCGGCGAAAATCGACAGGAAATATATATATATTTATCAATCGTGGTTGATAGTACTGCTCCACTATTTTTTTTATACCACGAAGGGTAATCACTACCACCACCAAAGAAAGATATACGATAAGGCGTTTTTGTAATTATCATGAATAGTTATTATTTTTCGTTATAGTAATCACCATATTCTACTAAAATTGTATTTTTTCCATCTTTCCTTGATAGAGCTTTTTTATAAGCGGGAAAAATATCTTTTGGTTCTTTTAATCTTAAAACTTCTATTGTTGTTGTCATCTTTTTAAAAGCTTCTGTAAAATCTCCAATGTGTTGAAATTGGGGATGTAGAGGTCGTTGCGAACCAACTCCCGTTCTTATAATTATTTTTGGCTTTAGTTTTTTTCCATTCATAACATTAAATTTATCAATATGATTTATCAGCTGATTAACTGCGTACAGTAAAAAATTCCATCGAGGAAATATACTTATTGGTATATTGCCATCCATAGCCAATCCTAGAGTAATACCCATCTGCATTTCCTCAGCAACAGGAAGCTCTAGTAGTTTATTTTTAGATATGTTTTTTAAAGTATTTGACATTGCTGTTCCTGGTACTTCTACAGCTTGTCCAATAAAAATTGTTCTTTTTTTTGAACCTAAAAATTCCATTGATCTTTTTAGTTCTTCAAAATATTTCTTTTTCAAAACTGAACCCTTTTCCCCGCGCCAGCATGTGGATATTTCAAATTATACTTATAATACGTAACGTATTTATCTGATGACTTTTCATATGTTAGTTTTCTCTGAGACCAAGTCTTTCTTGTATCGGTACAAACAGATTTTCTGTTGTCTTCTACAATAAAATGAATAGGTAGCTTTTTATTTCTGCTATATTTTATGGTTTCGTGAGCTATACCTGTTTCTGATGTCATCTCTCCCATAAAACAATAAACTTTATTTCTAGATTTTTTTCTTTTTAAAGATAACGCCATTCCAACAGCAATAGGCAATACTCCTCCGACTATTGCTGAAGAATATATTTTGTATTCAGGAAAACAAAGAGAAATTGATTTACCTTCCAATATTTCCTTTTTTAAAATCTTAGGTGGAACACCTTTTAATAAACATTGATAGTGAGATCTCCAAGAACAAAAAACCCAATCATTTTTTTTTATTTTTTTAAAAAATTTTATAAGTACTGTCTCGTTTCCTGAGTATAGATGGACGGGTGCTCTAATTCTGCCTGAATTAAATGCGGTAGCTATATCATTTTCAAATTTTATTAAATCAGTTTTCTTCATAAATCAGTTCTATCACAATTTATCTAGATATCTATTTTTTCCAACTCCTTTTTCTTTAAATGTTCTTATAATCGAATACCAAAAGATGTTGAGTAGAGATTCTCCCATAATTAATAACTGCACATAAATTTTTGACTTTTTTATGATTTTTAAAACTTCTTTGAATTGCCTTAAAGTCCCAAAAAACTTTAAAATATTTGCGTCTCTGATTAGAATTTGCTTGGCTGCTATTCTCAAATACCAAAAAGGCACCGTTTTCAAATTTTCCTTTTTTATACTCGGCTTGTCTATAGTGTCATAGATTGACTTAAAAGATTTTTCTTCTTCATAAAAATTTTTAACTTTGTTTTCTAATTTTTCTGTATAACTTAAAAGTTTTTTTGAATCGTTTAATAAATCTTTTAAAATTCTTACACACTGCTCTTTTGTATTAAACTCTAAAAGTTCTTCCGAAGTAAATAACAAACTGTGATGTGGTGCGTATTCAGTTACACATGCTGTTCCACACAATCCTGACTGAATAATTCTTCCTTTAAATTGATAATTAAATTTGAATATATCTCCTTCAGGAATTGTCTTTACCGTATCCCATGTTGACTTAGAAAAATTTACAACAATTTTTGATTTGCAAATTAAATTTGCTATTTCTTCGTCAGAGACACGATTTTCTTCATTGTTTCCTACCACTTTTATTTTAATTCCATTATTCTTAATATGTTCAATATAATTTTTACGATCTTCATTAACTTTACCAAAAAAAAGAACTTCAATTTCTTTTGAAATTTTCATATTTTTATAAAAATTGCCGTCAGCTTCTAATGGCATAAAGTGAGCCGAATATCCTATCTCAGCATATCGAAATACTGAAATAGGACATGCAGATAAAATTACATCGCAACCCGCACCCGTAATTGAATTTAAATCATGTCTTTCATAATCGTCGAATGTCATCATAATTTTTTTTATATTTTTAATTTTTTTTATAAAAAAAAGATTAATGAACTTTTGGTAGTCAACATCAAAAAATACAATTTCAATTTTATTCTTATCAATAAAGCTATTTATTTCTGCTACTGTCTCTAAATAATTTTTTTTTATTTGATCAAGATATAAATATTTAACATCATAAAATTTTGAAAACTTCTTTATTACAAATTTATTCCAATGCCATGGAGCTTTAAAAAGAATTAATATTTTTTTTTTCATCTACCTGAATAAAACATTTTTGGTAGCGGGGAGTGGAGTCGAACCACCGACCTTTGGCTTATGAGTCCAACGCTCTAACCAACTGAGCTACCCCGCCTTGATCAATTAATTTATAATAGTTTTGTTTTTAGGTTTCAACAAAGATTTGTTTTTTAATAGAATTAATTAAACTTTTGGTCTGTACCAAGATTTTTTTCCCATGATAGAGTTAAATAGACCTAAAAATCTAAATAAATATATTTTGCTTTTCTTTTCATTTCTAAAAATTGTAAAAATTAAAAATTTTAAAATAGTAGTAATGAGCTTCGGCAGGAAGATTATAAAAGATTTTACAAAACCATCATATTTTTTATGATAATAGAAACTAGACCACATCCAATGCCAATTTCTATTAAATTCTAATTCTCTCTCATTAAAAAAATCAACTGATTTTGCACCTTTATGATCAATTTTAACATTTGGTAATAGAAATATTTTACCATTGCTTTCAATTACTCTTCTACACAAATCTATGTCTTCAAAATAAAGAAAAAACCTCTCATCAAAAAAACCTATTTCATAAAACTTTTTCATATTTAAAAACATTGCAAAACCTTTTGTGCTTTTAACAGAAATTGGTTTTAACGTTGATTTAAGATCTTTTTTTTCTTTTTCAGTTTGAATGTAAGGACCTAAAATAGCAAAATCTTTTAAACTATTAGATGCTTCAAAAAGTTTTTCAAGTGCATCTTGTTCAAGTGTTGTATCTGGATTTAGTACTAAGGCATATTTTGTTTTTACCATTTTTAAACCTAAATTATTAGATTTTGAATAACCCATATTTTCTTCTAAAAGTATGCACTGTAAATTTTTGTGATGACTCTCTAATTTTTCTTTTAATTTTTTATTCCCTGAATTTTCAATAACAATAACTTTGCATTTGTCATTTACAGACTTTAAACACTCGACTACTTTTTTTTCGCTATAAAAAGTTGTTATAACTATTGTAATATCATTCAAGAACATCATTCAGACACAATTGATTTTTAGATAAATATCTTTAATAATCAATTATATTTATCATTGAGTTTTTGCAAATTAAATATGAAAAAAGTAGTAGTCACAGGAGGTTTGGGTTTTATTGGCAGTAATTTGATACAATATTTAATTAATAAAAACTATTTTGTTATAAATATTGATAAATCCAATTATTCAGCTAACCCCTATAATTTGAAAAATTTAAGAAAAAAAAAATATATCTTTTTTAAAGCCGATATAGCTAATAAAAAAAAAATTTATCAAATTTTAAAAAAATTTAAGCCAACTGGGATTTTTAATTTAGCTGCAGAAACTCATGTTGATCGGTCAATTGATAACTCTGAAAATTTTATTAAATCAAATATAATAGGTGTTCATAATATTCTTGAAGTTCTTAGAAAAATAAAAAAAGAAAAAAATATTAATATTAAGCTTTTGCATGTTTCTACAGATGAAGTCTATGGAGATTTAGCTAAATCACAAAGTGCTAGCGAAAGTTTTAATTATAATCCAAGTTCGCCCTATTCAGCTTCAAAGGCAAGTGCAGATCAATTAATAAAAGCCTATGCACGAACTTACGGAATAAAATCAATTATTGTAAATTCTTGTAATAATTATGGCCCAAATCAATTTCCTGAAAAGTTTATTCCAAAAATAATTTTTAATCTATTAAACAATAAATCTTTGCCAATTTACGGAAAAGGGAAAAATGTAAGAGAGTGGATATATGTAAAAGATAATTGTGAAGCTTTATGCAAAATTTTTACTAAAGGAAAAATTGGTGAAAATTATAATGTTGGTACAGGTATTAGATTAAAAAATATTGATATTGCAAAAAAAATTTTATCAATAGCAAAAAGTAAAGGACTTTCTCTAGGAAAGAAAACAAAAATACTGCATGTAAAAGATAGACCAGGTCATGATAAAAGATATGCTTTAAATTCAAATAAAATAAAGAGCAAACTTCGTTGGAAGTACAAGACACCTATAAATCGAGGTCTGTCTCAAACAATTGAATGGTATCTTAAAAATAAAGAGTTTTTTGATAAAATTTCTAATAGAGATTTCACTAAAAGACTGGGTTTAAAAATATAAATGAATAAAAAAATTGTAATAACTGGTGGCGGTGGAAGATTTGGTAAAGAACTTAAAAAAATTAAAACAAATTACAAGGTTTTTTACCCATCAAGTAAAAGTTTAGATATAACAAGCGAAAAAAGTATAAAAATTTATTTAAAAAAAAAGCGTCCTAAAGCATTAATACATATAGCCGGTTTATCAAGACCAATGATTCAACATGAAAATAATATTTCAAAAAGTATAATGCTTAATATCATTGGAACAGCAAATATAGTTAAAGCCTGCTCCGAAATGAAAATAAAATTAGTTTATATTTCTACTGGCTATGTTTATCCTGGAAAGAAAGGTAATTACAAAGAAACTGACCCTTTAATGCCATGGAATAATTATGGTTGGTCAAAACTAGGAGGTGAGTCGAGTGTACAAATGTATAAAAACTCATTAATTTTAAGAGCAAACATTAGCCAATTACCATTCGTCCATAAAAAAGCATTTAAAAATGTAAAAATAAATTTTTTGTATCACAATGAAGCTGCAAAAATTATTTTCAAATTGATAAATAAAAAAGGCATAATTAATCTAGGTGGTAATTCACAATCAATTTATGATTTTGCAAAAAGAACTAATCCAGGTGTAAAAAAAATATATTTAAAGAAAAAAACATATCCACGTAACCTTGTAATGAATTTAACTAAACTAAAAAAAATAACTAAAATTTAACTATGAAAGTAATCAAAACTGCTTTTTCGGGTTTAAAAATTATTAAATCAAAAAAAAATAAAGATAAACGTGGTTATTTAATAGAAACTTTTAGAAAAGAAAAAATATATGACAAAAATTTAATTTTTGACTACTCAGTTTTTTCTAAAAAAAATATTATTAGAGGCTTCCATTTTCAGTATAAGCATAAACAGGCAAAATATATTACTGTTTTAAAAGGAAAAATATTAGATTGTGTTATTGATTTAAGAAAAAATTCAAAAACTTTTGGGAAAACTTTTAAAATTATTTTATCTGAAAAAAACTCTATTTCTTTGTATGTTCCCGCTGGTTTTGCTCATTCTTATTTAACACTAGATAAAAATAATTTGGTTTATTATAAACTTTCAAATTATTATAGTCCGAAATTCGAGAACGGTATTCTATGGAACGATAAGGATTTAAATATAAAGTGGCCAGTAAAAAAACCAATAACATCATCTAAAGATAAAAAACTTTTGTCATTCAAAAGTTTCCTAGTTAAATTTAAATATCTATAAAAAAATTCGTTTTTTCGTATTGACTTTGTATTACAAAGTTGTTTTTATTAACCCAAAATGAACAATTGAGTTAATAGCTAATGGATTTAGAAAAAAAGGTTACTGTTAAAAACTTACAAAATAATTTTGAAAAAAATTTTTATAAAATTTTACCATTTTTTTATGAAATGCAAACTACATTTTTATCTGGCATTTATAAACGTTATGGAGATTTAGAGGGAGGACAGATAGTTATCTATTTTGCTAGAGACCTACATTTAAGAGTCATGAGAAAGAGAGAAGAAGATTTGAATTTTGATCTATCTCTAGAAAAATTTTGGTTTAATCATCATAATACTCCTCAAAATCAACATAAAATAATAGCTGTTGCAAGATATACAGGTCTTCCAAAAGAAACAGCCAGAAGAAAAATACTCCTTCTTACAAAAGATAAACATTTAAAAAAAACTTCCAAAAACAAACTTTATTGGGAGCCTGCATCACAGTACAAAGAAACTTACGTGACGATTATTAAAGAACAAATTAATTCTTTGTCTAAATTTTTATATGAACAATCAAAGTGTTTGAGCATGGACATACCGTTTAATAAATTTTATAAAGAAATTGAAAAAAACTATTGTTTCTACTGGTACCACTATTTAAATGCTCAACTTGAGTATATGAAGTTTTGGCAGTTAAAAACAAAAGATCTTGAAATACTTCTAATAGGTTTGCAGAGTTTAATACAATCGTTTAATTATTTTAAACTAAAATCCAATAAAGGATTAGGTGGTCCAAATGTTGCCTATCCTGATATTAGCGCTACCTCTGTCTCTGAAGTAACAGGTATTCCAAGAGCAACTTGTATAAGAAAATTAGAGTGGTTATGTAAAGCCAAGTTCATAAAAAAAGACTTGGA
>MDSV01179520.1_pt1 | contig 15502 bp, 16 predicted proteins | sample 810851 | NCBI WGS metagenome assembly MDSV01 (sample SAMN05326640, study PRJNA326480) | marine metagenome | isolation source: seawater | place: Atlantic Ocean: North East | collected 2012
CTTCTTGATTATTTCCTAAGCAAGAAACCACTCCTATTCCAGTAACTACCACTCTTTTCATGATTTAAATAATCCTACTTTTAAATTTTCTGCTGTGTAAATTATTTTACCATCAGCACTTAATATACCATTAGCTAATCCAACAGCAGTTCCCTCTTTTTTTAAAATTCTTTTCATATTAATTTCATATGTCGCCGTTTTAATATTTTTTAACACTTCACCTGTAAATTTTACAGAATTTACGCCTAAAGCTCTACCTTTTCCTGGTTCACCAATCCAACCCAAATAAAAACCAACTAATTGCCACATAGCATCTAATCCTAAACAACCTGGCATAACCGGGTCTTTTTTAAAATGACAATCGAAAAACCATAAATTATCTTTAATATCAAGCTCTGCTTTAATAAATCCTTTCTTAAACGCACCAGTATCTTTTTTAATTTCTGTAATTCTATCAAACATTAGCATTGGGGGCAGTGGAAGTTTAGCATTCCCCTCACCAAACAATTTTCCCTCTCCGCACGAAATCAGCTCATCGTAATTGTAACTATTTTTTTGCATGATTTAGGAACTGTTTTACTTGATTTAGCAAAAGTTTCATATATATTTGTGTTTTAGAATGATTATAAACTAATATAAAACTGCGAAAAAAAGTGAAAAAAATAGACATTTTTAAGAAATTAAGATCATCAGGTTTAAGACCAACTAAACAAAGAGTAGAAATCGCTAAATTTTTATTTGAAAGAGAAAAAACTTTCCATTTTACAGTCGAAAGCTTAAACAAACTTTTAACAAAAAAAGCTAATACTAAATTTGCTTTAGCTACAATTTATAACACTGTTCATGCTTTCAAAAATGCAGGACATTTAAATGAAGTTGAAGTCAGGGGAAATAAGACTTACTTTGATACAAATGTATCAAATCATCATCATTTTTATGATAGCGAGACTTCAGAACTAATTGATATTGACGCAAGAGAAGTTGTTTTTCAAAAAATTCCAAAAACACCAAATGGTAAAAAAATTAAAAACATAGAGGTATTTATAAACTTGAAAAATTGACAGTTTGTCGCTTGTTTTCACTTTAGAATCATTATAAACTATAAACAATGAGTGTAGAATATAAAAAAGATAGCAATGGAAAATGTCCGGTTATGCACGGAGGTGTAACTAAAGCTGGAGAGTCAAATACTTCAAGACTTTGGCCTAACAGTATTAACTTAGATATTTTACATCAGCACGATACAAAAACTAATCCACTTCCAGGTTTTGATTATAAAAAAGAGGTTAAAAAATTAAATTTTAAAGCTTTAAAAAAAGATTTATTGAAATTAATGACAGATAGTCAAGAGTGGTGGCCCGCTGATTTAGGAAGTTACACTGGTCTTATGGTCAGATTAACTTGGCATCAAGTTGGTACTTACAGAGAGTTTGATGGCAGACCTAATGTTGGCTCACATAGATTCTCTCCCCAGGACTCCTGGCCAGACAATACTAATTTAGATAAGGCTAGACGTCTTCTTTGGCCAATTAAAAAGAAATATGGAAATAAATTGAGTTGGTCAGATTTAATGGTTTTAGCAGGAACTATGGCTTATGAAAAAGCCGGATTTAAAACTTTTGGCTTCTCTTTTGGTCGAGAGGATATTTGGGGGCCTGAAAAGGATGTGTATTGGGGCAAAGAAACTGTTCCACTAGCCGTAAATAGATATGGTGATCCACAAGATCGTTCTTCATTAGAGGCTCCATTGGCAGCTTCACATTTTCAACTTGTTTACGTTAATCCTGAAGGTGTAGAAGGTAAACCAGATCCAGTTAGAACTGCGATGGATGTAAGAGAAACTTTTGGTCGAATGGGTATGAATGATGTCGAAACAGCTGCGCTTACAGTTGGAGGTCACTCTATTGGTAGAGCTCACGGTAATGGTAACCCAGCTAATTTGGGACCTGAACCTGCTGGGGCTGATATTAATGAACAAGGTTTTGGATGGGTTCAAGAAAATGGTACAGGCGTAAATCAGATAACTTCAGGTCTAGAAGGCGCTTGGACAACGAATCCTGATAAATGGGATCACCAATATTTGGATCTTCTACTTAATTATGATTGGGAAAGTAAAAAAAGCCCTGCAGGAGCTTGGCAATGGGAACCAATTAATCTTGAGGAAGAAAAAAAACCAATAGATTTAGGGGACCCTAAAAAGAAAGCTAGACTTATGTTTACTGATGCTGATATGGCGATGGCGATGGATCCAGAGTATAGAAAAATTACAGAAAGATTTTATAAAGATCCGAAGTATTTCGAGGACTCATTTGCTCGAGCTTGGTTTAAGTTAACACACAGAACAATGGGAAACAAAGACAATTATATCGGTCCTTGGGCTCCTAAAGAAGATTTACATTGGCAAGGAAACGTTTCAACATCTAAAAAGAAATATAGTGTAGATAAATTAAAAAAAATGATTGCAGCTAGTAAATTGACTACAAGTGATTTAATAACAATCGCTTGGGATAGCGCTAGAACGTACAGAATAACTGATAAAAGAGGTGGAGCTAACGGTGCACGTATTCGACTAGATCCAATGAAAAATTGGGAAGCTAATGAACCAAATAAACTCTCAAAAACACTAAAAGAGCTTGAAAAAATTTCTAAGAAAGCTGGTTCTAGTATAGCAGATACAATTGTTCTCGCAGGAAACGTTGGTCTAGAAAAAGCGATTAAGCAAGGTGGATCAAAAGTCAAAGTTCCATTTAATCCAGGCAGGGGTGACTCAACTCAAGCAGAAACTGAAATTAAAAGTTTTAAATGGTTAGAACCTTTGCATGACGGATTTAGAAATTATGTAAAATCAGATTATTCAGTAATGCCAGAAGAACTTATTTTAGAGAGAGCTTCGTTGATGGGATTAACTGCTAAAGAAATGACTTGTTTAGTAGGAGGGATGAGAGTTTTAGGTACAAATCACGAGACTGCTAAAAATATGGGTGTGTTTACTAGTAAAGTTGGTGCATTAACCAATGACTTCTTCATCAATTTAGTCGATATGAAATATACGTGGAAACCTACAGGGAAAAACTCTTATGACATTATTGATCGTAATACAAAAAAAACAAAATTCACCGCATCAAGAGCAGATTTGGTTTTTGGTTCTAACTCGATACTACGATCCTATGCTGAAGTGTACGCACAAGACGATAATAAAGAAAAATTTATAAAAGACTTTGTTGAAGTATGGACAAAGATAATGAACGCCGATAGACCAAATTTAAAAAGATTAAACTAAAATGGAAATAGTTAAATCAACAAAAAATATAGAGTCATTAAATCAAAATATTAAGGACGATTTCTACAAAGTTCCAAATCTGAAGTTTGATATCGAAAAAATGAGGGTTGATTTAAATGCAGTCTTAAAAAAAAAGAAGTTTAATACTTTAGGAATAAAAAATTTTGGAGCTATATCTTTAAATCAAATACCTGGAGACAAATCTTCTACAGAAGGTCATAATGTTAGAGGAACTTATTGGACAATACCTGATGAAAAAGGGAAAGAGATAGAGAGAGATAAACCGATAGATGAGTCTAAGTATACTGAAATAGTATCAGAATTTAAGGGAACTTATTTTGAAGAAGTTTATAATACTTTAAAAGGACATTTTGAACTAGGAAGAGTAAGAATATTATTAAAAGAACCAAGATCAACTTTAAGCTGGCATAGAGATCCTGAACCTAGACTTCATATACCAATAATTACTAATAAAGGATGCAGAATGGTTATAGAAGATGTTTGTAAACATATGCCCGCAGATGGAACAGTAACTATAACTAATAATACTAAATATCATAATTTTTTTAACGGTGGAGAGCAAAATAGAATACACCTTGTAGCTTGTGTTTTAAAAAACCCATTTAACTAAATGACAGAATTTACACACGGAATTTTAACTGCCTCAAAAAGTATATATAAAAATAATAAGGGTTCTATTTTAAGGACAATAATTTATACAATAGGTCATTTCGCTATTGCTATAACAGTTTTAATGTTGATTGCTGATGTTCCGTTTATGATAGCTCTGACCGATGCAATTGTAGAACCATTGGCAAATGCAGTTTGGTATTTCATTTTAGATAAAGTTTGGACAGCTAAATATAAAAAATAGTTTTAATATAAACCCCACAGACTATCTTTCTTAATCCAACCTTTTATGTTTTTACTAGAAATTTTACACCAATCTTTTTTACATTTTTTAATTAATAAAAGTTTTCCACTTTTAGAAATAGCTAAAGGTTTAGAATAAATGGAATTACTTGAGAAGATGTAAGCTTCATCATTAATAACTATCGCTGCTTTTTTTTTTGATAATTGCGAAACGTGTATCCAACCTGTGTTATTTTCGTGATCCCTGACTTTTCTAAAATTTTCAAATTTTTCTTGAATCAATACTGGTAAAAATTTTTTTTTGTAAAATAATTTTATCGGGTATTCAAAAGAAGGACCCTGTCTTAAATTTACTTTATCATTTCTAAGAGTTAAAAAATATTCCTCTGCTAAAAGATTTTGGAAAGAAAATAAAATGAAAAAAATATAGATATTTTTTAGCATTTATTTATACAATACGGGTTACGTGTAAGTTTTACATTTCTAAAATTTGATTTTATCGAGTCGAAAATAATCATTTGATTGTTTAAATTATTTCTAAAATTTAAAATTGTTTTTAATACTTCATTCGCTTGAAGAGATCCTAATATTCCAGCCACTGGAGAAAAAATTCCCTCACTATCACAATTATTTTCTCTTGCAGGGTTATCTGGCATAAAGCATCGGTAGCAACTTCCTTTTTTGTTGAAATTAAATTTAAACAGATGACCGTTAAATTTACTTATTGCAGCAGATATAAGAATTTTTTTACTTTTTTTGCACTCATCATTAATTATATATCGAGTTTTATAGTTGTCTGTACCATCACAAATAATATCATAATCTTTAATGATAGCTTTGATATTAGACAAGGATACTTTCAATCTAAAGGTTTTAATTTTTATTTTTCTATTTACTTTTTTTATATATTTTTTTGCTTGAATAACTTTAAATTTACCAATATCTTTGACAACAAAAAGTGTTTGCCTGTTTAAGTTACTTAGTTCCACCTTATCTTGATCTACGATACCTATAGTTCCAACTCCTGATGCAGCTAAATATGTGATTAATGGGCAGCCTAAACCTCCAATCCCAATTATTAATACTTTTGATTTAAAAATTTTTTTTTGCCCACTAATTCCAATTTTTTTTAAAATAATTTGTTTTTCAAATCGCTTAAATTGTTTCAAATCTAAGTTCATTTTTATTTTGTGCCGGTAGATCCAAAACCACCAGAACCTCGACCAGTTTTTTCTAAGTTTTCAACTTCCTTAATTTTAGCTTTCTCTATAGGACTTAGAACCATTTGAGCTATTCTTGCACCTTTTTCAACTACGAACACCTTCTTACTTAGATTAATTAATATAACTTTTATTTCGCCTCTATAATCTGCATCAATAGTTCCAGGTGTATTAAGAACTGATATTTGATTTTTTGCTGCCAAACCTGATCTTGGTCTGATTTGTATTTCAAAGTTTTTAGGTATTGAAACAGAAATTCCTGTTGGAATTATTGAGGTTTCTCCTGGGTAAATTTTAATATTTGAATTTAGATTTGCCGATAAATCCATTCCTGAGGAGCCCTCAGTTTCGTATTTTGGTAAATTAATATTTTTTGATAATCTTTTAATTAAAATTTCTGTCATTAACTAATAGTTTATCTAAAATAACCTCAGCAATTTTATTTGCTATGTAACTTTTCGTGTTTTTTTTAATTATTTTGATATTTTCGTTATTATCTATAATTGAAACCTTATTATAATCTGAGTTAAATCCACTACTCTTTTTAGAAACATCATTTGCGATAATAAGGTCGCAATTTTTTTTTTTCATTTTTAAAATTGAATTTTTATTTAGATATTCTGTTTCAGCAGAAAATCCAACAACAAGTTTTGGTCTATGCTTATTACTTTTACATAAATATTCTAGAATATCTTTATTTTTTTCTAAATTAATAGATTTAATATTATTTTGATCTTTTTTTAATTTATTTTTATTTTTAGATGTGGGCTTAAAATCAGATACAGCGGCAGTACATATGGCCACATCCACGGGTAAAGATTTTTTCACTTCATTGAACATTTCTTCTGCGGTCACTACTTTTCTCGTTTTGATATCTTTTCGAACTATTACATTTGATGGCCCTATGATCAATGTAGTTTTAATTCCCAATTTGTTTAGTGCTAAGGCTATCTCGTAACCTTGTTTTCCGCTAGACTCGTTAGATATATATCTCACAGGATCAATATATTCTCTTGTTGGTCCTGCAGTCACCAAAGCTTTTAAATTTTTATTTTTAACTAAATTTCTTTTATTAAAATAATGGTCTACATATGTATATATTTGTCTTGGACTAGACATTTTACCTTCACCATATTCACCACAGGCCATCTTTCCTTTTTCAGGTCCAATAAACAAATATCCATAATCTCTTAAAATCTTAACGTTTTTTTGAGTAGCTTTGTGTATCCACATTCTAACGTTCATAGCTGGCACTAATAAGATGTCTTTATTAGATGCTAAAATTACAGTAGTTGCTAAATCTTCTGCTTTACCAAGGGTTAATTTTGACATGAAGTTAGCTGTAGCAGGCATGACAACAATCAAGTCCGCCCATCTAGATAATGATATGTGATCTATTTCAGCTTCGGAATTCTTATCAAATATATCCTCAAAAGTTTTACTTTTTGTTAGAGTGGTTATAGATAAAGGGGTTACAAATTCTTTTCCACTTTTTGTTAAAATCGTTTTAACTTCATTATTACTTTTTTTAAATAACCTTATTAAATCTAACGCTTTGTAGGCAGCAATACCTCCACTTATAATTATAAGTATTTTTTTATTTTTAAGGGACATAACTCATTAAAATACTAATAAAAAGACAATTACAATACCAAAAAAACTAATAATTATATTATTTCTAAAGTTTTTAAGTTTCATTTGCTCTACTTCTAGATTCTTATTTGTTCCAACTGCTAAATTCAATTTTCCTTCAGCCATTAGTTTTAAAGCATAATCAGCCCTATCAATAAATTCTGGAAGATCTGGTATTCTTTTAATTATTTCTGATGAAGTTTTAACAGCTGTATCAAAAGTTGATTTTGGGCTTTTGATACTTTTTAACCAATTTTCTAATACTGGTTTGGAAACCTCCCAAATGTTTGTTTCTGGATAAAGTTTTCTGGCCACACCTTCAACTACAACCATTGTTTTTTGTAATAACAATAAAGATGGTTGGGTCGCCATGTTAAATTTTTCAGTAATCTCAAATAGTTGGGCAAGCAGGTTTCCTCCTGATATATCTTTTATGGATTGCCCAAAAATCGGTTCTCCAACTGATCTTAAAGCTTGAGCAAATTCTTCCTTAGAAGCGTTTTGAGGTACCAGCCCTGCCTGAAAATGTACTTCCGCAACTTTTACATAATCTCTTTGGATAAAACCATACAAAATTTCTGCTAAAAATTTTCTGTTATTTTTATCTAGTCTACCCATTATACCAAAGTCTACAGGTATTATATTGCCCCTATTATCAACAAAAAGATTTCCTTGATGCATATCTCCATGAAAAAAACCGTCTCTAACTGCTTGTTTTAAAAAATGTTGAATTAAATTTTCTGCAAGTTTTTGAAGATTTACACCTGAGTCTTTTAATTTTTGATGTTCTCTTATTGACACACCATTAACTTTATCTAAAGTTAAGATTTTCTTTGTAGTATAATTCCAATAAATTCTAGGAACATTAAACCCTAAATCATTTTTAGTATTTTCAAAAAGTTCATTCGCAGCAGCAGCTTCAAACCTTAAATCCATTTCGATATTAGTTATCTCTCTTAATAGAAGGACAACCTCTATTAGTTTTAATCTTTTTGCTTTAGAAAAAATATTTTCAACTATATAAGCAAATAACATTAAAGCATCTAACTCTTCATTGAACAATTTTTCAATGTCTGGTCTAAGTATTTTAATTGCCACTTGTTGATCTAAATTATCAACTTTAATTTTTGCCAAATGTACTTGAGCAATTGAAGCAGCAGCTATTGGTTCACTTATTTCAGTAATATTTTTATAATAATTTTCACCTATTTCATTTTTTATTACTTTTTTAGCATCATAAATATTAAAAGCAGGAACTTTATCTTGAAGTTTTTCCAAACTTTCAGCAAGTTCTTCTCCAATAATATCTGGTCTTGTTGCCAAAAACTGACCTAATTTTATGAATGTAGTTCCCATGCCTTGAAGAGCCGTGCAAAGTTTATCTCCAGGTTCTTTCTGTTCATTTATTAGATTAGGATTTGAGCCAAGAGAAATACAACTAAAAAATAAATTCAAAGAGGTAGGAAGCGGATGCATTTGATTAATTATTTCAACTGCGCCAGAAGTGGATAATTTTCTCGCAATTTTGAATAATTTAAAAATTCTTTTAATCATCTAAATTTTCCAACCCGAATGTATTGCCGAAATTCCATTTGAAACATTTCTAAATTTTACATTTGAAAAACCATTTTTATTTATCAAAAAGGCTAATTCTTTTTGGTTATAAAACTTATCTATACTATCTACCAAATATTTATAAGGTTTGTCTGAACCAACTATTAATTTACCAATATAAGGAATAGTTTTCGAATATTGTGTGTATAAAAAATTTAATATTTCATTATCGATTTTTGAAAATTCAAGACACATAAAACGACCACCAGGTTTTAAAACTCTAAAAGCTTCTTTTAAGGCCATATCTATATTACTTACATTTCTTATGCCATAACTGATTGAATAATAATCATAAGTATTATCGTTAACAGGAATTTTTTCAGCAATTGAGTTTATCCATTTAATCGATTTATATTTTTTTAATTTAATTTTCCCTTGATCAAGCATTTCTTTATTAGGTTCTACACACGTGACTTGTGCAGAGAAATTAGTTTTTTCAAAAAATAATTTAGCTATATCACCTGTCCCTGAGGCAACATCAATTAATTTGCTATTTGGTTGAGGGTTCATCCAATCTATAAATTTTTCTTTCCAAATTCTGTGCACCCCAAGGGACATAATATCATTCATTAAATCGTATTTTCCATGAACTCGTGAAAATACAGAATTGACTAATTTATTTTTATCTTGAATAGTAGTTTTCATAAAAGAATTATATGCCAGAATTACCAGAAGTTGAAGTTGTTAAAAGGTCCTTGAAGAAGAAAATATTAAATTTGATAATTAAAAAAGTAAAAATTAATGACTGCAATTTAAGATTTAAGTTAAACAAACAGCAAATTTTAAAATTATTAGGGAAAAAGATTGTAAAAATTGAAAGAAGGTCAAAGTTTTTAATTTTCAAAATTGAACGTGATTTTTATATGTTAGTTCACCTTGGAATGACTGGCAAATTTTTCTTTATAAATAAAAAAGAAAAAAAATTTAAAACTAGTTTTTACTATAATCTTAAAGGCATTAAAGATGAAAAACATGATAGAGTAATTTTCTTCTTACAAGATAATCAAAAACTAATTTATAATGATGTAAGAAAATTTGGTTTTATAAAATTTTATAAAGTGTCAAACTACAAATTGATCGATCATCTTAAAAATTTGGGTCCTGAGCCATTGGAAAAAAATTGTAATTCAGAATACTTTAAGAAATATATATTAGGGCGCAAAAGATCAATAAAAGATGTATTAATGGACCAAAGATGTATATCAGGACTTGGTAATATTTATGTTAACGAAGTTTTATTTTTAAGCAAAATTAGACCAACAAGAAAAGTTCGAACACTGAAAGATCGTGAAATAGATAAAATTATTTCAAATATAAAAAAAATATTAAAAATCTCAATAAAACTTGGCGGTTCATCAATAAAAGATTTTTCTAGTGATGATGGTAAAAAAGGCAGCTTTCAACAACGTTTTAGGGTTTATGGTAAAGAGGGAGAAAAGTGTTCTAATACAGATTGTAGCACGAGTATAATCCGCAGAATTATTTCAAACCGAGCAACATTTTATTGCATGAAGTGCCAAAAATAATAAAGTTGACGCTAATTATAGCTACATATATACATTTTTAAAAAATGCCTAATACAAAATCAGCTATCAGAAGAGTTAGAAGGGTAAAAAAACAAACTCAAATAAATAGAATAAAAAGAAGTAAATATAAAAATGCTATTAAGCAGATGGAGTTACTAATAAAATCACAAGATAAAGAGAAAATTAAAAAATACTTTAACAAATTCCAATCAATTCTAATGCAGGTTGCTAAATCTGGGGTAATAAATAAAAAAACAGCAGCTCGAAAAATTTCTAAAATTTCCAAAAAAATAAAAAAATAAATCCATCAATCTTAAGTTGATATAGGTTAATTATAAAATCCATATTTTGATTTTTTAATTAAAAAAAACTAAATATAGTTGCAGTTAAAAGTTGTAGATTTTTTATTTCTATCTGAACGCTAATGCTACAACCTAAGCCAATTTATTTTTGTACCAAATAATAATTTTCTTGCAAATATTTTTAAAAGAGAGTTTATAGAAATTACTTCTAAAATTTCACATGGACAAAAATATCTTTAAAAAAAACAACCTATATATTTCTGAAGAAGAAAAAACCCTCAATTGGGAAGATATACAAGATGGATTTAAAAAGACGTTTGGTAACGAAGTTTATGATAGCTGGCTACAGAAAATTTCTTTGATCAAAGAATACAACGATTATTTAATCTTAGGAGTTCCTACAAGATTTTTTAGAGATTGGATAGTTTCAAGGTACTTAGACAAAATCTTAGAACAGGTAAAATCATTCAAATTAAGCTTAAATAGAATAGAGTTCAAAATTATTGAGGAAAATAAGCAAAATCAAGAGTTGGCTAAGATTAACGAACTAAATAAAGTTACTCAAATAAAAGACTCAATACTAAATTATAATAGATTAAATGAAAATTTAAATTTTCGAAGCTTTGTTCAAGGCAAAAGTAATGATATTGCGCTATCCTACTCAAAAAAAGTATGTGAACATTTATCAAGGTACAATCCATTGTATATTTGTGGCGGTGTTGGACTAGGTAAAACTCACCTATTAAATGCTATTGGTTTAGAACTTCATAAAGATAATAATGTTATGTTCATTTCTGCTGAGAGGTTTATGTATCATTTCATTAAATCAATAAAAAAAAACGATATGGTTAATTTTAAGGATTTTTTTAGAAAATCATCAGTATTTATAATAGATGATGTACAATTTCTTAGCGGCAAAGAAAGTCTGCAGGAGGAGTTTTTCCATACTTTTGACAGTTTGATGAGCAAAGGTTCACAAATTATAATATCAGCAGATAGACATCCATCAAAGCTAGATAGAGTTCAAGACCGGATAAAGTCTAGATTAGCTGGAGGTTTGGTCGTAGACATAGATATGCCTGACTTAGATCTAAAAATAAAAATTATAAGAAAAAAAATTGAAGAAATTCAAAGTCAATTTAAAGAAAGTATAAATCTAAATGACGAAGTTGTTAATTATATTGCAAATGAGAGCAAAACCAACATTAGAGAATTAATAGGAGTTTTAAATCGAGTAATAGCTTTTAGCCGAGTTCATAATAAAAACCTCACAACCAACGACTGCAAGAATATACTTAAAGATGTCTTTAATCAGATAAAAATAATCACTGTAGATAAAATACAAAACGCAGTTTCTAACTACTTCAACATACCTTTGAGTGAAATGTTATCCCAAAGAAGATCAAGGCCATTAGCAAGACCAAGACAAATAGCTATGTATCTATCAAAAAAAATGACAACCAGATCTTTGCCAGAGATTGGAAGAAGATTTGCAAATAGAGATCACACAACTGTGATACATGCCGTTAAAACTATCACAAGACTTTCCGAGCAGGATGATGAGATGAAAAGGAGCATAGGTCAAATCAAAAGTCTTTTACTTGAACAGTAAATATGCAATTTGAAATAAATAGAGATATCTTATTGAAATCTTTAAATTTTGTTCAGGGTGTAGTTGAAAAAAAAAACACTTTACCAATTCTTTCTAATGTATTGTTGGAGCTCAAAAATAAAAAATTATCAATAGTAGCTACAGATCTAGATATTGTATTTTATGATGAAATAAGTGATGTAAAAGTTTTATCAGAGGGCAACACAACTACTTCGGCTGCAATATTATTTGATATTTTAAGAAAGATTTCATCTAATTCAAATTTAAGATTTGATTTGAAATCCAAAAATAAATTAAGTTTAAAGAGTGGGAATTCTGAATTTAATTTATTGTGTTTACCATCTGACAATTTCCCCACTTTCCCTTTGGAAGATAATGATAATCCAGAGTTTCAAATAAATAATAAAAATTTCTTGAAATTATTAAATAAAACTAAAATATCTATATCTAACGATGATACGCGCCACTATTTAAATGGAATATTCATTCATCTGACTGAAACACAAGGTAGAAATTTTTTAACTGGAGTTGCAACAGATAGTCACAGATTATCGTCAAGTAGTGTCGAATTAGATAATGCAAATAATTTTACCCCTTTTATTTTGCCAAAAAAAACTGTTTTTCAACTCTGCTCATTATTAACAGATGTCCCAGATCAATTGAAAATGCGACTAAGTGATAATAAAGTAAAGTTTTCATTAGGAAAAATTACCCTAATTTCAAAAGTTATAGATGGAAAATTTCCAGACTATAAAAAAGTGGTTCCTAACAACAATAAAAAAATTTTGTTAGTACCCACTAAGAACTTTATTAACTCAATAGAACGAGTGGCAAGTGTTTCATTAGACAGGAAAGAAGGTTTAAAATTGAATATCAACAAAGATAATGTTCAACTTTTTGTTAATAGCGCTAATTCAGGAGAGGGAAACGAAAAGATTAAAGCTGAATTTAATTCAGAAAATTTAAATATTAGTTTTAATTCAAAATACTTAATTGATATAGCCTCAGAGGTAGAAGCTCAAACTTTAAAAGTAAATTTAAATGACTCTGTATCACCGGTGCTGATTGAAGACTCTTCCGATAAGAATAGTTATTTTGTTATAATGCCGATGAAAATCTAATTTTTCAAAAATTTAGAATTTTTTTTATTTTTTGGCTTAAAACCGTTGATATGAAATGATTTTAGATGAATAGCAAGTTTCACCGTTTTATATTGTCTTAAAAAAATGATATGTTTAAAAATCCAAAAAAAAATAAATGTCAAATAAAATAGAATCAAAAATTTCCAAATCATATGGTGCGGACTCGATAAAAGTCCTCAAAGGACTTGACGCCGTAAGAAAAAGACCTGGAATGTATATCGGTGATACAGATGATGGGTCAGGGCTACATCACATGGTATTTGAAGTCATAGATAATTCAATAGATGAAGCACTTGCTGGACATTGTAAGAAAATTGCAGTTTCAATAAATGTTGATGACACTGTGACCGTAGAAGATGATGGTAGAGGGATACCTGTTGATATTCACAAAGGGGAACGAATGTCAGCTGCTGAAGTTATTATGACTCAACTTCATGCAGGGGGAAAATTTGACCATGATTCTTATAAAGTTTCTGGAGGACTACACGGAGTAGGTGTTTCTGTCGTGAATGCTCTATCAGAAAAACTTGAATTAAAAATTTTTAGAGATGGAAAAGAATATGAAATAAATTTCAAGGAAGGTAATTCACTAAAACCTCTAAAACAAATCGGAAAGACAAAAAAAACCGGAACTAAAATTACTTTTTTGCCTTCTAAAGAAATTTTTTCTTCAATAAAATTTAATTCAAGTATTCTTGAAAAAAGGATTAGAGAACTAGCTTTTTTGAATAAAGGCATATTAATTTCTCTAATAGATAAAACTTCCAAAAAAACCAAAGAAATGAACCACAAGTATGAAGGTGGAATTATCGAGTTTGTAAAATATATCAACAATAAAAAGCCTATATTATGTAATAAAAATGAAAAAGAAGTTTTTAAAAAGCCAATATATATTACAGCAACTAAAAATAATGTAATAGTTGAATGTTCGTTTGAATGGAACGCGGGTTATTCTGAAGATGTATTACCATTTACTAATAATATACCCCAAAAAGATGGCGGCACTCATTTACTTGGTTTTAGAAGCGCACTGACAAGAGTTATTAATAAATATGTTAACGATAAAAATAATAAAAAAAATAAATTAAATTTATCGGGTGAAGATATTAAAGAAGGCTTGACAGCTGTACTTTCAATAAAAATGCCAGATCCTAAATTTTCATCTCAAACAAAAGACAAGCTAGTCTCTTCAGAGATCAGAAATATTGTTGAAAATATCATTGGAGAAAAAGTCTCAACGTGGTTTGATCAAAATCCATCAGTTGCTAAAACAGTTTTAGAGAAAATTACCCAAGCAGCAATGGCTAGAGATGTAGCAAGAAAAGCTAGAGACAGTGTTCGACGTAAAGGGACATTTGAATTGTCAGGCTTACCCGGTAAGTTAGCAGATTGTCAAATTCAAAAAAGAGATGGAACAGAATTATATATCGTTGAGGGAGACTCAGCTGGGGGTTCCGCTAAACAAGGTAGAGTTAGAGAATATCAAGCGGTTTTACCTTTAAGAGGAAAAATCTTAAACACATATGTCAATGGTAAAAAAAATGGTGAAGATCAATCAACAAAAGCTTTATCTAAGATGATGTCATCCAGTGAAATTGTAACTCTAATAAATGCTTTAGGCACTGGTTCAAAAGATTTTAATATAGATAATTTAAGATATGACAAAATTGTAATTATGACAGATGCAGATGTTGATGGCTCGCACATAAGAACATTATTATTAACTTTTTTTAATAATTCGCCTTTCAATCAATTGATAGAGAAAGGACATATATATCTTGCTCAACCACCTTTATTCAAGATTACTAAATCAAATAAAAGTATTTATATTAAAGATGAGAAGGCTTTAGATGATTATATTTTACAATCAGCTAAAATCGACAAGAAAATTAAAAAAGGTTCTTCAGAATACAAAAAATTTATACAAGAACATAAAGAAAAATTATCTATCCAAAGATTTAAAGGATTAGGTGAAATGAACCCAGAAGAATTGTGGCAGACAACTTTAAACCCAGATAATAGAACAATGTTGAGGGTTCAATACACAAAAGGAACGAAAGAAAAATCAAAAGAAGATCAGAAAATGATTGAGGTTTTAATGGGAGATGAGGTTGCACCAAGGAAAGACTTTATTACAAACAACGCTTTAGAAGTGGTAAATTTGGATATTTAAAAATAATGAATTTTTCCACTCTTTTCAGAACAAAAGAGAATTTAAGCTTAGATAAAAATACATTAACAATTTTAAGGTATATAGCCATTATTGGTCAAATCTTAGCAATAAGTATTGTTTTTTATTAC
>MDSV01141838.1_pt1 | contig 15500 bp, 18 predicted proteins | sample 810851 | NCBI WGS metagenome assembly MDSV01 (sample SAMN05326640, study PRJNA326480) | marine metagenome | isolation source: seawater | place: Atlantic Ocean: North East | collected 2012
TGAAGTTTATGCTACAGACGATTCAAACGAAAAATTCTTAAATGATTTTATATCTGCTTGGACAAAAGTAATGAATTTAGATCGTTTTGATTTAAATTAATTTATTTAAAAGTTCCCCACACATTTTCGTTCATAATCCAACCTTTATAATTTTCAGTTTTTATTTTACACCATTTCAACTTACATTTTTTTACTATTAGAAGCCGTCCAGATGATAATTTTGCTATAGGTTTTGAGTATACTGTTGGTTTTGAAAATAATATTTGATCTGAAAGTAAAATAAAAGATTTACCTTTTCTTAGTTGCGAAATATGTATCCATCCACTATTATTTTTTATATCAATTATTCTTCTAAAATTTTCTTTTTTATCTATAATTTTTACAGGCAAAAATTTTTTTTTATAAATATATTTAATTGGAGAATTAAGGTCTGGGCCATATCTAACATTTACTTTGCTATTTTTTAACATTAAAAAATATTCATTTTCTGCTAAAGCTAAATTAAAAAAAAATATATTAAATAAAATTAATATTAGTATTTTTTGCATAAACAATTTTTATTTTTTTTAAACTTTATTTTTCTAAAATTAAGATTTAATAAATTAATAACTAAAATATTTTTGTTAAGATCTTCACCTACATTTAAAATTTTCTTTAAAATTTCATTCGCTTGGATGTTTCCAATGACTCCAGCTACTGGTCCTATAATGCCCTCTGATTCACAATTTAATATTTCATCTGATGGTTCAGATTGATAAAAACATCTTAAACATGGAGTTTTCTTATCTTTAAAATCAAAAGTAAAAACATGGCCTTCAAATTTACTTATAGCTCCAACTACTAGAATTTTTTTATATTTGATTGAATATTTATTAATTATAAATTTTGTTTTAAAATTATCTGAGCCATCAACTATAATGTCATATTTTTTAGTTATTTTATTTAATTCTTTGTCTAAAATTTTTTTTTTATAGGTTATTATTTTTGTTAAGGGATTAATTGACTTAATTTTTTGTTTCGCTACATCTACCTTGAATTTACCAATATCTTTTGAGTTATATAAGTTTTGTCTATGAATATTTGATAAATTTATCTTATCAAAATCTGCAATACCTATAGTACCTACTCCAGCTCTACTTAAATAATCAGCGATAGTACAGCCCAAACCTCCAGCTCCAATTATTAAAACTTTTGAGTTAATAATTTTTTTTTGACCAAACGTTCCTACATTTTTTAGAATAATTTGTCTCGAATATCTTTCAATTTGACTTTTATTTAAATTATTTTTCATTTCCCAGTTGAGCCAAATCCTCCAGACCCTCTAACAGTTTCTGGAAGATTGCTTACTTCTTCGAAATCTACTTTTAAAACAGGCATTAAAATCATTTGAGCTATTCTATCATTATTGTTTATAATGAATTCTTTTGAGCCATGATTAAACAATATTACTTTTAATTCTCCTCTATAGTCACTATCGATTGTGCCAGGTGTATTTAGGACAGAGATGTTTGATTTTGCTGCCAGTCCTGATCTGGGACGAATCTGAACCTCTACATCATTTGGGATAGCAATAGATATTCCAGTTGGAATTACGGATGAACTATTTGGAATAATTTTTATTGGTCTTTCTACAAAAGCCATTAAATCCATACCCGAAGAACCTTCAGTTTTATATGAAGGCAACTGAACTTTTGGGTGAAGCTTTTTTACTAAAACTTTTACCATTTAATCAGTTTAGGTGAGGAATAATTTTTTTTATTATATTATCTGCTAAAACTGACTTTTTCATTTTTGGAAGTTTTTCAGACTTTGCATTTTTATAAAAGATCGAAACTTCATTATAGTCGGATTCAAAACCAATAGTAGGATCAGAAACATCATTTGCTATTATCCAATCACAACTTTTTTCGTCTAATTTTTTTTTAGCGTGTTCATTTAAGTTATTTGTTTCAGCAGCAAAGCCTATTACTATTTTAGGCCTAAGTGAATTATGATTCGATATATGACTTAAAATATCAATATTTTTTTCTAAATTTAAACTTATCATTTCTTCTTTTTTAATTTTATTATTTTCTTTGTTTTTTATTTTAAAATCACTAACTGCAGCAGAAAAAATTGCTATATCAACGGGCAAAGAGTTTAAAGTGGCATTAAACATTTCTTCAGCAGTATTAACATTAATTTGATTTATTCCTGAAATTTTATCTAAATTAGTAGGCCCAGTTATTAAAGTAGTATCAAATCCATTTTTTTTTAAGGATTTTGCTATTTCGTGACCTTGTTTTCCACTCGATTTATTAGATATATATCTTACAGGATCAATATATTCATGAGTTGGACCGGCAGTTACTAAAGCTTTAAACTTTTTATTTTTTTTTTGATTAGAAAAATATTCCTCAATATTATTTAGTATTATTGTTGGTTCTGTCATTTTTCCTTGACCAAATTCTCCACAAGCCATATCGCCAATTTCAGGACCTATTAATTGATAACCAAAATTTTTTAACTTATCTATATTTTCTTTCGTTGAAGGATGTTCCCACATTCTAACATTCATTGCAGGTACCAATAAAACTTGTTTATTTGAAGCAATGATAACTGTTGATGCTAAGTCATCTGAGGTTCCATTGCTTAATTTAGAAATTGTATTTGCCGTTATAGGCGCAACTAAAATCAAATCACTCCATCTTGATAGAGATATATGATCCATTTCAGATTCATTGTCACTATTAAATAAATCATCATAAACTTTATCTTGTGAGAGAGAAGCAACAGATAAAGTAGTAACAAATTTTTTAGCGCTTTTAGTTAGAATAGTTTTTACTGAAGCTCCATTTTTTTTTAGTAGTCTAATGATTTCAAGACTTTTATAAGCAGCAATTCCACCACATATAACAAGTAATATTTTTTTGTTTTTAATATTATTCATAAAAGAGAATTAAAATACTAATAGTCCTAAAATTACAAGTAATAATAAACCAATTGTCGTCTGATTTCTTAATGTTATCATTTCTGATTTCTTTTCATTTAAAGAAATGTAAGAGCTTGAAGTAGGAGGAATTTGCCCACTTGCTAAATATGTTAGTGCTTGATTTGCTTTATCCATAATTTCAGGAAGCTCTGGTAATTTTTTAATTGCTTCAGAGGTATTTTTTAAAGTTTCATTCAAGGAATTTATTGGATCTTTTGTTTCTTTAAGCCAATTTTCTAATACAGGCCGAGAAGTTTCCCATATGTTTGTTTCTGGATTCAGTTTTCTAGCAACTCCTTCCACTACAACCATAGTTTTTTGAAGTAGTAGCAACTGTGGTTGAGTTTGCATATTGTATTTTTCAGTTATTTCAAATAGTTGTTTTAACAAATTACCTCCAGATATATCTTTTACTGTTTGACCAAAAATTGGCTCACCTATAGATCTTAGAGCTTGTGCGAATTCGTCAACAGATACATTTTTTGGAACTAATCCTGCAATTAAATGTACTTCTGCAACTTTTTTATAATCTCGTTTAACAAAACCAAATAGAATTTCGGCTAAATATCTTTTATTTAATTTATCTAATCTACCCATTATTCCAAAATCAATAGGAACAATTTCACCATTTTCATTTACAAACAAGTTACCTTGATGCATATCAGCATGGAAAAAACCATCTCTAATAGCATGTCTTAAAAAATGTTGTATTACATCGTTAGCAAGTAATTTAGTATCAATATTTTTTTGATCTAATAGTTCTTTTTCTCTAATCGATACACCATCTATCCATTCTAATGTTAAAATATTTTCGCTTGTATAATTCCAAAATATTTTTGGGACTTTAAATCCCGCATCATTTTTGGTATTTTCTAAAAATTCGTTTGCAGCGGAAGCTTCAAATCTCAAATCTAATTCAAGATTTGTTATTTCTTTAAGTAAAAAAACAACTTCAACAAGCTTTAATCTTTTAGTTTTTTTTATAATACTTTCAATTATGAAAGCTAAAAGCATTAAAGCATCAATTTCTTCATTGAAAATTTTTTTTATATTTGGTCTTAATATTTTTATAGCTACATCTTTTAGGGTTCCATTATCATTTAATTGAGCTTTATGTACTTGTGCTATCGAAGCTGCCGCAACGGGCTCACTTATATTGAGTAATAAATTATAATTATTATTTCCAAGCTCACCTTGAATAATTTTTTTTGCTTTGTCGGTATCAAATGGAGGAAGTTTATCTTGAAGGTTTTCTAACTTTTTTGCAATTTCATTTCCAATTATATCAGGTCTTGTAGATAGAAATTGTCCTAATTTAATAAAAGTTGTTCCCATTTGTTGAATTGATTCACATAAATTTTCATTCTCATCTTTATTTTTATTATTTAGTTTGTTTGGTTTTGAAAAAGAAAATGAAAATATATAAGAAAAGAATTTAACAATTTTTGGAATCTTGTGAAATTTTGAAGCAATATTTATAATATCAGATTGCGCTATTTTTCTTGCAATTTTAAATAGTATTATAATTTTTTTTATCATTATATTTTCCAACCAGAATGTATTGCTACAACTCCACCACTTAAATTTCTATATTTGCAATTAATAAATTTATTTTTTTTCATTAATTCAATTAACTTTTCTTGATTAATAAAATTTTCTATACTTTTTACTAGATAGTTATATGGTTCTTGGTCTCCAACAACAATTTTTCCTATATGTGGAATTAGTTTACTATATTGTTTATATAAATTATCAAAATGAAAATTTTGAACTTTTGAAAATTCTAAACACAAAAATTTTCCACCTGGTTTTAAGACTCTGTGTGCTTCTTTTAAAGATAATCCAATATTTTTTGTATTTCTTAGACCAAAACTTATGCAATAGTAATCAAAAGAATCATTAGGTGCTGGTATTTTTTCTGCGCTCCCTTTTTTCCAAGATGTATTTTTATAATTTTTTAATCTTTTCATGCCTTTTTTTAACATTTTTGTATTTGGATCGACAAATAGTACACTGCCTTCATAATTTGTATTTTCTAAAAAAAGTTTACCTAAATCTCCTGTGCCACAAGCCACATCAATTAATTTTTTTTTTGGTAGAGGCGACATCAAATTAATCAAATCTTTTTTCCACAGTCTATGAATCCCCATAGACATAAAATCATTCATTAAATCATATTTGTCATATACTTTGTCAAAAACATCTTTAACTAACCCTTTTTTATTTTGAAGACTTTGGCTCATGGTAAATAAATAATTTATATGTAATAATATAGTACTAAATGCCAGAATTACCAGAAGTTGAAGTTGTTAAACAGTCGCTAGATAAGAAGATAAAATTCCAAAAAATTAATAAAGTAGTAGTAAGTAATAGAAACTTAAGATTTAAAGTTCCAAAAAAATTTGAATTTATTTTAAAAAGTAAAATAATTAATCATATCTCTAGAAAGTCAAAATATTTAATATTTCATTTAAATAAGAAGACGTACTTTATATTGCATCTCGGCATGTCGGGTACAATGCATTTAATTAAAAAAAAAAATTTTCTTAACACTAATTTGAGTTTTTATGGATCAGCCAATTTACCAGCAAATCATAATCATGTTATTTTTTTTCTTAGTAAATATAAACTAATTTATAATGACCCTAGAAGGTTTGGATTTATTAAAGTTTTTAAAAATAAAAATGAATTGGAATTATATTTTAAAAAAATTGGGCCCGAACCTTTAAATAGTGATTTTAATATAAACTACATTGATAAATACTTAAAAGGAAAAAAGAAAATTATTAAAAATTTTTTATTAGATCAGAAATTTGTTTCGGGAATAGGTAATATTTATGCTAGTGAGATTTTGTATTATTCTAAAATTAATCCACTTAAACAAGCTTATAAAATTTCAAAAAAAGAGATAAAAAACCTAAAATATTTTTCAAAATTTATATTACAAAAAGCCATAAAAAAGGGTGGTTCTAGCATTAAAGATTTTAAAAATATTAAGGGTAAAATTGGCAATTATCAATTAGAGTTTAAAGTTTATAACAGGCAAAACCTTGCCTGTTTAGGTAAATATTGTTCAGGAAAAATTATAAAAAAAAATATTACGAATAGATCAACTTTTTTTTGTAATACTTGTCAAAAATAAAGAATTATTTTATTGACCAGTCTAAATTCTCTCGTTATATAACTTTTCCAATGGCAAATACAAAATCAGCAATCAAAAGGATTAGAAGAATATCTAGACAGACCGCTGTAAATAAAACAAGAAAAAGTAGATTTAGAAGTGCAATTAAAAAGATGAATATACTACTAAATTCAAAAAAGAAAAAAGAAGCTTTAGCGTATTTACCAAAGTTTAATTCTGAATTAATGAAAGTTGCAAAAACTGGTATCATTAAAAAACAGAATGCGTCAAGAAATATATCAAGAATTACAAGAAAAATTAACGCACTTTAATTTAAATTTTTTTATTTAAAGCTACTAGTAGTTGTTGATTTATTGACTACTCTTGGTTGTTATATTTTTTACAACTTTAAATATTTATACTAAATGTAAAAATTTAAAAATTATTAACACAACATATAGATTTTTTTTTATAATTTTTTTTTTAAATATAACTCTTAATAGAATATTTTTTTTTTATTATCCATATAGTTGATTCTCTTTCAGATTTTATTTTTTTTTCCCTTCCAGATTTTATTTTTTTTTTAAAAAAATAAAAAATTTATTGCATAATTTTTTTTTTAGTCTTAATTGGTTTTTATCAATCCAAATGAAAAATAATATTTTAAATCAAAAAACTGAAGATTTTTCACAAAAAAATCTAGATTGGTTAGCAATTCAACCAGAGCTCAAGAATAAATTTGGCAAGGATATTTATGAAAGCTGGATAAGAAAAATTGAATTTGTTAGCGAATATAATGATTATATTTTAATTTCTGTTTCAACAAGATTTATTAGAGATTGGATAACTTCTAGATATTTAGATCAGATTTTGCAAATAGTAAAAACTTATAAAAAAAATATTATAAGGATTGAGTTTATTATAAAAAATTTGAAAACTGAAGAAATAGAAGAATCAAATAGAAGTAATTTAAATGTTAATGAAAATGTTTCCTTTATCAAAGATACTTACTTGCAATATAATAGAATTGACCCAAACAAAAACTTTGATAATTTCATTCTTGGTCTAAGCAATAAACTTGCTTATGAAGCATCAAAAAAAGTTTCTAAAGATATTTCACATTATAATCCTCTATATATTTATGGAGGTGTTGGAATGGGAAAAACTCATTTATTAAATGCAATTGGATTAAAATTAAAAGATAAAAATAGAGTTATGCTTATACCAGCGGAAAGATTTATGTACCAATTTGTAAGAGCTATAAAGTTAAATGAAATGGTTAAATTCAAAGAATACTTCAGAAATGCCGATGTATTACTTATTGATGATATTCAATTTATGAATGGAAAAGAAGCGATGCAGGAAGAATTTTTTCATACTTTTAATGCTTTATTAGACAAAGGTTCTCAAATAATAGTTTCAGCTGATCGTCCTCCAAGTAAATTATCAAGAATTCAGGATAGAATTAAATCACGATTTTCTGGTGGTTTAGTAGTCGATATACAAAGCCCTGATTATGAGCTTAGATATGAAATTGTAAAAATAAAATCTGAGGAGTTAAGAGTTTTTTACTCTGATCAATTTAAAATTTCTGAAGAAGTACAAAAATTTATAAGTAGTGAAATTAAATCAAATATTAGAGAGTTGACTGGAGCATTGAATAGAATTGCTTCTTATTCAAGAATCTACAATAAAACTGCAAATTTATCTGAAGCAAAAATAATATTAAAGGATTTGCTAAATTTATCAGAGAATAAAGTTACAGTTGATTTAATTCAATCATCTGTATGTAAATTTTTCAAAATAAGTAAAAACGAAATGCTTTCCTCTAGAAGATCAAGATATTTAGTTAGACCAAGGCAGGCTGCTATTTATTTAACTAAGATTCTTACGTCAAAATCATTACCGGAAATTGGTCGAGAATTTTCAAATAGGGATCACACAACCATTATTCATTCTGTAAAAACTATAGAAAGATTAGTTAAAGATGATGCTGAATTAAAAGCCAATATAGATAACTTAAAAAATAAAATATTATATAATAGGGAGAATGAAGTTTAGTCTAAATCAACAAGACTTACAAAGATCACTCAATTATTGCCAAGGAGTGATTGAAAAAAGGAGTACTTTACCAATTCTTTCTAATATTTTATTAGATGCAAGTAATTCTAAACTAACTATTACGGCAACTGACTTGGATTTGATCTTTATTAACGAGATAAAAGATATTGAAATTGGCGAGGAAGGTAAAACAACAACCACATCATCAATCCTATATGATATTATAAGAAAATTTTCATCTGGCAAAAAAATTAATTTTTCGTTTAGCGGAGAAAATAAATTACAATTAGAATCTGAAAAATCTATTTTTCACTTAAATTGTATTTCATCTTCAGAATTTCCTATTACAGACGAAAACTTTAATGAAAATCAATTCTCTATAAATGCAAAGTCGCTGCTTAAGCTTTTAAATAAATGTAAATTTTCTATTTCTAATGATGAAACTAGACATTACCTAAGCGGAATTTTTTTTCATAAAACTCAAATTGAAGGTAAAAATTATTTAACAGCAGTTTCAACAGATAGTCATAGAATGTCAATATCTAAGGTAAAAATAGATGATAAAGTTGATTTTGAACCAATAATTCTTCCAAAAAAAACTATATTTCAATTATGTTCGTTGCTTGAAGATTTTGAAGGAGAAGTTAAAATTTCAAATATTAAATCTAAAATAAAATTTGAATTAAATAACAGCGTATTGATTTCTAAACTTATTGATGGAAAATTTCCAAATTATATTCAGGTTATACCTAAAAATAATCAAAAAAAATTGGAAATAAATTTGGATGTTTTTTTAAATTCTGTAGATAGAGTAGCATCAGTTTCATTAGATAAAAAAGATGGAGTAAAATTTAATTTAACAAAAGATAAATTAAATTTATCTGTGAATAATGCAAATAGTGGTGATGGAAAAGAGAGTTTAAGTGTTAAATTTGATCATGATTTAGATATTAGTTTTAATTCAAGGTACTTATTAGATGTCGCTTCTCAGCTCGACGGAGATAAAATTGAAATTTTTCTTAATGAAACTGGATCACCTGCATTAATAAAAGATCCATCAGATTTTGATAGTATATTTGTAGTTATGCCTATGAAAGGTTAGTTTATTTTATCCAGTTCAGAATAAATAGTATCTTCTAACAAATTTAAAAAATCTTCTTTCTTAATATCGGGATTAATTGGTTTTAAAATTGAAACACTAATAGTTTTATTAGTTTTTAGCGGCTGACTTTTTGGCCAAACATTTCCAGAATTTATAGCTACAGGTTGACATTTAATTTTTAAAGTTTCGTAAATTCGCCCAGTGCCTTTTTTAAATTTTGGTTTTTCAAGTGGTAGAACTCTAGTGCCTTGGGGAAATATAAGCAAAGGTCTATTTGTGTTATTAATTGAATTAGAAATTTTATCAAAAAAACCTAAGTTTTCTTTTGTAGTTTTGTTTCTTTCAATTGAAATGGATCCTATTTTCTTTAAATAAAGACCAAAAATAGGAATTTTTAAAAGTTCTTTTTTTAATATGAATATAGGTGAGTCAAATATTGTTTGTAAAAAAAACGTTTCAAACATTGATTGATGAGAGCATGCTATAAAAAATTTTTCATTATTCACTATATTTTCTTTCCCGATAATTTTTATTTTAACTGATAAAAAAAACATTAAACAATACTTTGCCCAGTGACCCATAATTTTACCACCTAGTAATGTTATTTTTTGTGGAAAAAATAGGGCAGGAAGAAATATTATACAAATAATTATAATGCCAAGAAAAAAGAATATTTTGAATAATAAATTTCTTATCATTTAAATTAAAATTTAAATTAAATCAGTGATTTTTTGTCTTTTTTTAATAATTATAGCTTTTGAATTTTTTACCATAATTTCTGGTGGTAATGGTCTTAAATTATAATTTGAAGCTAGAGACATTCCATAGGCACCTACATCACAAATTATAACAATATCTTTTTCTTTTATAGAATTAAATTTATTCATATTTAAAAATTTATCCGTGCTTTCGCATATAGGTCCAACAAATTCAAAATTTTTATTTATAATTTTACTATTTTTTACTGCGGGGATTATTTTATGTTTGGCTCCATACAAAGCTGTTCTCATAAAGTCATTCATGGCAGCATCAAGAATTATAAAATTTTTTGCTTTATTTTTTTTTATATAAATAACTTTTGATATTAAAATACCTGTATTTGCAATTATAGATCTTCCTGGTTCAAGAATTATTTTTGATTTGTGTTTTTTTAAAAATTTTTTAATGCATGAATTAAAAACTTTGAAGTTGAATCTTTTTTCTGCCTCGTTATAGGAAATACCAATTCCTCCTCCTAAATCTATAAATTTAAATTTATAATTTGTTTTAACTATTATTTTATCAATAACTTTTAACATTTTTTCATATGGTTTATGGCTTAGTATTTGGCTGCCAATATGAACACTTAAACAGTTAAGGTTAAAGAATTTTGAAATTTTAGAGTATTCTACTAATTTAATAAATTCATTTTCATCTACTCCAAATTTATTATCTTTTTTACCAGTGGAAATTTGTTTTAATGTTTTTGGATCTGTATTTGGATTTAACCTAATACCTATATCGATTTTTCTATTTTTTATTTTTGCTATTTTTTCAATGGTTAACAGTTCACTTCTAGACTCTACATTAATAAGTAGAATTTTTTTATTTATTGCATACTCTAGTTCTGAATATGTTTTTCCAACCCCAGAAAAAACTATTTTATTTGCTTTAATTCCAGCTTTTAAAGCTTGCATCATTTCACCTTTTGATACTACATCAGCTCCTAAACCTAATTTTTTAATTTCAATTAGTATTTTCTTGTTTGAATTCGATTTAACTGAAAAACATACCAGAGGATTAACTTTTTTAAAATTTTTTTTAAAAACAGAAATATTATTTCTTAACTTCGAATAAGAATAGCAATACAATGGTGTTTTAAACTTTTGAGCAATTTTTTCTGTTGAAATATTTTCAACATGAAAAATTTTTTTTTTATAATTCATTTATTTTTAAAATATTTATTTTCAACAGGTTTACCATCTATACTTGGATTACCTTTTTTACCACAGGAATTTGCAAAAACTAATATAAATACAATTAATATAATTTTTTTAATCATTTATAGATCTTTTTATATTTTATTATCATTTTTCTTACATTATTAAATGATGTTCCGCCAAATGATTTTTTTGAATTAATAGAGTGTTTTAATTCAAAAACATTTAAAACATCGCGATTCAGCTTAGGTTCAATCTTTCTAAGATCACTTAAACTTAACTCATTTAATTTTAATTTCTTTCTTTCAGCATAATTAACTATTTTTGCTGTTGTTTGGTAAGCTGCTCTAAATGACCTATTGTGGTTTTTTACCAAATAATCTGCTAAGTCGGTTGCTGTAACAAATCCTTTATTTGCTAAATCTAACATCTGTTTTTTATTTGGTTTAAAATTATTTAAAACTTCATTGAGTATCAAAATACATTTATTTAAGATATCAAATGAACTAAATACAATTTCTTTATCGTCTTGAAGATCTTTGAAATATGATAATGGCAATCCTTTCAATATAGCTAACATAGAAAATAAATTTCCAAACGTTGATCCCGATTTACCTCTTAAATATTCTAATGGATCAGGATTTTTCTTTTGGGGCATAATCGATGACCCAGTTACAATTTTATCAGACAGAGTAATTAAATTAAATCCATCTGAATTCCAAATTATCATTTCTTCTGCAATTCTTGATATATGTAATGAACAAACAGAAATGGCATATAAAAAGTCTAGTACAAAATCTCGATCAGCGACCGTATCAATAGAATTATTAGTTGGTTTTTTAAACCCAAGTTTCTTTGTTGTAAAAAATCTATCTATATTAAAAGATGTCCCGCTTATAGCAGCTACTCCTAATGGATTTTCATTTAGACTTTCTAAATTGGTTAAAAATCTTTTTTTATCTCTTTGAAACATTTCGAGATAGGCTAACAAATAATGTCCTAATGAAATTGGTTGAGCATTTTTCAAATGAGTGAAACCTGGCATTATCGTTTCAACATTATTTTTCGCCACTCTTAAAATAGATTTTATTAGTTTGTCCAATTTTTTATTTATTTCTTTTGTTGAAGATTTGGTCCAAATTTTAAAATCAGTTACAACTTGATCATTTCTGGATCTAGCAGTATGAATAAATCCTGCTTCATCACCAATTAGTTGAAAAAGTCTTTTTTCTATATTCATATGAATATCTTCATGTTTTTTGTTAAATATAAATTTATTTTGCATTATTTCTTTTTCAATTTTTTTTAAACCTTTGTTAATTTTATTTTTAATTTTTGTTGAAATAATTTTTTGTTTTTTTAACATTTCAACATGTACCAGGGATCCGAAGATGTCCTCTTTATATAGTCTTTTATCAACATCAATTGAATTTCCGATTTCTTGGAACAATAATGATGGTTTTTTTTTAATTCTTTTGCCCCAAACTGCTTGATTGTATTTATTTTTGGCCATACTAATTAATTATAATAATTAAATGACATTTACTTTAAACACAACAGTAATAAAGCCAGATGAAAATAATAAAATTAATAATGCTATAATATTATTCCATGGTTATGGTGGGGATGGAAAAGACATTAGTACAATAACTTATAACTGGAAAAGATTTTTACCAAATACTGTTTTTTTGTGTCCAGATGGACATGAGAAATGTGAAATAAATCAAGCAGGATTTCAGTGGTTTGATTTAAGTAAAGATGACCCAAAATATATAATCGAACAGTCTCTAATTGCAGAAAAAAAAATTCATAAATTTATAAATGAAGTAAAAGATAAATATAAATTAGATAACTCAAAAATATGTTTATCGGGTTTTAGCCAAGGGTGTATGATTTCTTTAAATATTGCCTTAACAAGTAATGAAGATTTTAATTGTGTAGTTGGGTTTTCAGGAAAAATAATTGATAAAAATAATCTTTCTGAACGAATTTCTTCAAAAACAAAAATACTTTTATTGCATGGAGAACTTGACACAGTTGTTCCACCTAGTAACTTGCTTGATGCAAAAGATTTTTTATTAAGAAATAAAATTCAAGTAGAAACACATTTGATTAGTGATTGTGATCATCATATACCAATAAAAGCTTCAAGTATTGCTTTAAATTATATTAAAAAAAACTTTTTAATTTAAAAAAATAAAATAATTTTTTTGTAATTATTGATTAATTATTTTATTTAAGCTACTCTCAAATTATAAAATGATTTTTAGTGATCAAAATATTTCTTTGGAAAAATGTCCAGCTCTAGTACTAAATGCTGATTATAGACCTTTAAGTTATTATCCATTATCGTTGTGGTGCTGGCAAGATTCAATCAAATCAGTATTTTTAGACAGAGTTACGATTGTAAGTAACTACGATCGTGTAATAAGAAGTCCATCTTTCAGCATGAAACTTCCGAGCGTAATTGCATTAAAAAGTTATGTCAATCCACAGTCTAATCCAAATTTTACTAGATTTAATGTATTTTTAAGAGATAAATTTTCTTGTCAATATTGTGGAAGTAAAAACGAATTAACTTTTGACCACCTTTTACCCAGATCTCGTGGTGGTAAAACTGATTGGGATAATGTAGTTACTGCATGTTCGGGATGTAATGTTAAAAAAGGCGGAAGACTGTACGAAAAATCTGGTATGTTACTTCAACAAAAACCATACCAACCAACAACTGAAGATCTTCATAAAAATGGAAAAAATTTTCCGCCAAATTTTTTGCATGAAAGTTGGATGGATTATCTTTATTGGGATGTTGAATTAGAGCCTTAATTAAATTTTTTCAGAAATATTTATTGCTACTTTAGAACCAGTTTTAATTATTTTGTCAAATATTGAATATAAGCCTTTTTTACTTGCCCCATTATCATATGCGATATTTTTATGATGTATTTCATCATCTCTAAATTTTTTTATTTTTTCCTTTAATATTTTCTCATCCGATTCTATTTGATTGAGCTGACTTTTATAATGTTCGTCAATAACTTCTTCCACTGATGCAGTACAAAGCATCGCAGCTTTTTTCCCCATTATTGCAGAACCGAATCCTAGCCCAATTCCCAATAAATCCCACAGAGGTAAAAATTTTGTTGGTTTAATATTTCTTTTGTCTATTTCGTTCTTAAAAAATTCTAAGTGCTCTTTTTCATGCCTTTTCATCTCTTCAATCATTTTTTTTAATTTATCATCTTTTACAAATGTATTTAGAGCAAGCAATTGTCCTTCATATATTTTTATAGCTCCTCTTTCGCCAGCATGGTCAACTCTTATAAACTCTTCTATTTTATTTTTGTCAGTTTTTTTCATAGTTAAGAAATAGCTTTAAAGTTATAGCACTTAAAATAAAGGAAATAATGATATTTATTGTAGCAAGTGACAAACCAAACAATCTAAAATCCACATCTTTGCAACTAATAGTTTTGCTCTGCAAATCTTTGATTAAATCCTCTTTTGTTAAATTGTTAACATCATTATTTGCTATACATACTAAAGATTCTTCAAAAAAACCTTGTTCTATACCAAAATGATAAAAGGATAAAATTGTAGCTGCAGCAAAAATTATTGACAGTATAATAAGTATAATTTTTTCTAATTTGTTGATTATAAGAACCGTAAAAATTAATATAATTGCGAATAAGTAAGGTAATCTTTCAAATAAGCAAAGATTACATGGTTTGTATCCTAGAATGTATTCGATGAAATAAGCTGATGCTAAAGCAAATATACTTATTAATAAGATTGTATTTAGTACATTTTTGTTTTTCATATTGTCTAAAAAATTAAATAAAAAACTAATATTATTGTTATAATTAAAAAACCAACTATTGAAAACCACATACCTCCCTTTTTTTCTAAGAAAGTAACAAAAGGTTCACCCAATTTAACAGAAAAATAAGCAACAATAAAAAATCTTAAACCACGGGAAATAAGACATATAATAAAAAAAACAAATATATTAAAATTTATTATACCACTTGTTATTGTAAAAATTTTGAATGGAAGGGGTGTAAAACCTGCAAGAAAAATTGTTCCTGACCATAAAGAGAAAGCTCCACTTTTAGAATTTAATTGATCTTTTAATTCCAAAAGTTCTTCTTGATAACCATAAAACTCCATAATTGTAATAGCCTTTTCTGTAAATAAAGAACCAATGAAATAACCAAATAATCCACCCAAAGAAGAAAACATAGTAGCAATAAAAAATATTTTTAGATAACTTTCTTTTTTTGCTAATGACATTGGTATTATCATTACATCTGGAGGAATAGGAAA
>MDSV01014591.1_pt1 | contig 15499 bp, 16 predicted proteins | sample 810851 | NCBI WGS metagenome assembly MDSV01 (sample SAMN05326640, study PRJNA326480) | marine metagenome | isolation source: seawater | place: Atlantic Ocean: North East | collected 2012
ATAGAGTTAATCAAATTATCAACAAATGATGTAATTTTGTAAAACTTTACTATATTATTAACAAATGAGTGAGTACATCCCTATATTAATATTCTTATGCCTTGCATTTGGTATGTCGGCAGGCACTTTTGCCCTTTCTATGGTTATAGGCAAAAGATCGCCTTACAATGAAAAAAACTCAACCTATGAGTGTGGCTTTGAACCATTTGATGAAACAAGGAGCAAGTTTGAGGTAAAATTTTATTTAGTAGCAATCTTATTTATAATATTTGACCTTGAAATAATTTTTCTTTTCCCCTGGGCAATCACTCTAAATGAAGTTGGGCTATATGGATTTTTATCAATGATGTTTTTCCTTTTAGTTTTAACAATTGGTTTTTTTTATGAATGGATAAAAGGAGCATTAGATTGGAATTAAAAAAAGTTGATGCTAGTAACTTTGACCAAGTTCAGAAACATGTTTCTAAAAATGGGTTTTTAATAACTAAGTATAACGACCTTATTAACTGGGCCCGATCTGGTTCTTTATGGCCAATGAGCTTTGGATTAGCATGTTGTGCAGTTGAAATGATGCAATCTGCTGCTAGTAGGTATGACTTTGACAGGTTTGGTATTGTTTTCAGGCCTAGCCCAAGGCAATCAGATGTTATGATTGTAGCAGGAACTTTAACCAATAAGATGGCTCCTGCGTTAAGAAAAGTTTATGACCAAATGCCTGAACCTAGGTGGGTTATATCAATGGGGAGTTGCGCTAATGGGGGTGGTTATTACCATTATTCTTATTCTGTTGTAAGAGGATGTGATAAAATTGTACCTGTTGATATTTATGTCCCTGGTTGCCCTCCAACTGCAGAGGCATTACTCTACGGGATTCTTCAGCTTCAGAAAAAAATTATGAGAGATAATAAAATTTTAAGACTATGAGTAAAAAAAATAAAGACTTTATATTTGAAATTAAAGAATTAATTAAAAATCTTATGAATTTTTGTAATAATAAAGTTGAAATCTCAAACAATGAATTGAGTGTACTAGTAGATAGTTCAGATATTATAAAAACTCTATTATTTTTTAAAGATAATCCGTCATTTAGCATGACCACACTTATAGATTTCACTGCTGTTGATTTTCCAAATGATCAGCAGAGATTTTTGCTTGTTTATAATCTTCTAAGTGTTTCTAAAAATCTTAGAATTAAAATAAAAACTAAAATAACAGGAGATGAGGCTGTAAATTCGATTATTGACATATTTCCATCTGCTAATTGGTATGAAAGAGAAGTTTGGGATCTATTTGGAATTAGGTTTTCAGGACACTCTGATCTTAGAAGAATTTTGACAGATTATGATTTTACTGGTCATCCTTTGAGAAAAGATTTTCCTCTTACTGGTTTTACACAAGTTAAATTTGATAATGAATTGGGGAAAGTTGTTAGTGAGCCAGTGAAATTAGAACAGGAGTATAGAAATTTTGATAACCTTAGCCCATGGGAGGGTATGTCAAAATACCTGCCTGGTGACGAAAAGTCCAAGACTAGTGATGACAAAAATTGAAAATTATACTCTAAACTTTGGTCCACAACACCCTGCTGCTCATGGTGTTCTTAGATTAGTTCTTGAGTTGGACGGAGAGATTGTTGAAAGAGCTGACCCACATATTGGTTTATTACACAGGGGTACAGAAAAATTAATAGAAAATAAAACTTATATTCAAGCTCTTCCATATTTCGACAGACTTGATTACGTTTCTCCTATGTGTCAAGAACATACATTTGCTCTTGCTGTTGAAAAATTACTAGAAGTTAAAGTTCCATTAAGAGCTCAGTACATAAGAGTTTTATTCTCAGAAATTACAAGGATTTTAAACCATATTCTAAATTTAACTACATTTGCCCTTGATGTGGGTGCAATGACTCCTTTCCTTTGGTTATTTGAGGAAAGAGAAGTTTTAATGGAATTCTATGAAAGAGTATCAGGTTCTAGACTTCACTCAGCTTATTTTAGACCTGGTGGTGTTCACAGGGATTTGCCTGATGGCCTCACAAATGATATATCATCTTTTTGTAAAAGATTTCCAAAACATATAGATGATCTTGAAAAACTTGTTGAAAAAAATAGGATCTTTAGACAAAGATCAGTTGGAATAGGAAAAATTTCAACTGAAGATGCTCTTGCCTGGGGTTTTTCTGGTCCATGTTTAAGAGCTACTGGCCTTAACTGGGACTTGAGAAAAAAACAAACATATGATTGTTATGATAAAGTTGATTTTAAAGTTCCAACTGGAACGACTGGTGATTGTTTTGAGAGATTTCTTGTAAGAATTGAAGAAATGAGACAATCAATCTATATCATTGAACAATGTTTATCTGACATGCCTGATGGCAATTGTATTTCAGATGACCCAAGAATTGTCCCACCCAAAAGAGATGTTATGAAAAAGTCTATGGAGGCTTTGATAAATCATTTTAAATTATTTACTGAAGGCTTTCATGTCCCAATAGGTGAGACTTATACTGCAGTGGAAGCTCCTAAAGGAGAGTTTGGTATTCTTCTTTTATCTGATGGAACAAACAAACCTTACAGGTGTAAAATTAGAGCACCTGGTTTTTCTCTTCTGCAGGCAACAGACTTTTTATCCAAAGGGCATATGCTCTCTGACTTGGTTGCTATTATTGGAAGTTTAGATATTGTTTTTGGAGAAATTGATAGATGAGTTTATGTAATTTTAAAAAAATTGCTGATATTAACATTCAGCCTAAACATTTTAAATTTACTAAAGAAAATCAAGATATAGCAAAGAATATTATAAAAATGTATCCAAAAAAGTATATTGAGAGTTCAATCATGCCCTTATTATCTTTGGCTCAAGGTCAAAATAAAGGTTGGTTACCAACAAAGGCGATTGATTTTATATCAAAGATGATTGATGTATCAGAAATAAAGGTACTTGAAATAGCCACTTTCTATTCCATGTATAACCTTTCTCCCGTTGGGGAGTATCATCTAGAGGTTTGTACTACCTCTCCATGCATGCTAAGGGGTTCAGATGACATTTTGGAACTACTAAAAAATGAGGTTGGAATTGATATAGGTGAAATATCAAAAGACAAAAAATTTTCGATTAATAAAGTTGAATGTTTGGGTGCTTGTGTCAATGCTCCTGTTTTAAAAATAAATGAAAATTATTTTGAAGATTTGAATTTGAAATCTACCAAAGAATTAATAAATAAAATTCAAAATAATAAAAAAATTAAAAGTGGGCCTCAATCCAATAGGAAAGGTTCAGAACCAAGAAAGAAAGCACTATGATAAAAAAAGAAAACATTATATTTAAAAATTTATATGGTTTTGATTCACCATTTTTAAAATCTTCAATGACCAGAGGGGATTGGAAGGGTATAAAAAAGATAATGAAAAATAAACCTCAGGAAATTATTGATACTATAAAAAGCTCTGGTTTAAGAGGCAGAGGTGGAGCAGGTTTTTCTACAGGAATGAAATGGGATTTCATGCCGAAGATAAAAGACAAACAACAGTATTTAGTCATTAATGCTGATGAAGGCGAACCGGGTACCTGTAAAGATAGGGATATAATTAGAAATGAACCACACAAACTTATTGAGGGATGTTTAATTGCGGGTTATGCAATAGGGGCAACAAAATGCTATATATATATTAGAGGTGAATTTTATAATGAGTCACTAATCCTTCAAAAAGCTATTAATGAAGCATATTCAAATAAGTTAATTGGTAAGAATGCATGTAATTCTGGGTTTGACTTTGATATAATATTACACCTAGGCTCTGGAGCTTATGTGTGCGGAGAAGAAACAGCGTTAATTGAAAGCTTGGAAGGAAAAAAAGGTCAACCAAGATTAAAACCACCCTTTCCAGCTAATGTAGGGTTGTATGGAATGCCCACAACAGTTAACAATGTTGAAACAATTGCTGTTGTGCCTTCAATTATGAAAAGAGGGCATGCATGGTTTAGTGGCCTTGGAAGAAAAAATAACACTGGATCAAAAATATTTTGTATTTCTGGACATGTAAACAAACCATGTAATGTTGAGGAAGAACTGGGTGTTTCACTTAAGTATTTAATACAAAAATATGCCGGAGATGTGATAGGAGGTTGGGATAATTTATTGGCAATAATCCCTGGTGGGTCATCGGTGCCACTTATACCCAAAGATATTTGTGAGGATGTATTGATGGATTTTGATTCATTGAAAAATGTTGGTTCTGGATTAGGGACTGCTGGAATTATAGTAATGAACAAGCAAACTGATTTAATTAAGGTGATTTCCAGACTTTCTGAATTTTACAAACATGAATCCTGTGGCCAATGTACCCCATGTAGAGAAGGAACTGGATGGTTAATGAGAATGATGAAAAGAATGGAAGATAATGATATTTCAAAAGAAGATTTAGACCTTCTAGAAGAGGTAACATATCAAATTGAAGGTCACACAATATGTGCACTTGGAGATGCTGCTGCTTGGCCTATTCAAGGCTTATTAAGGCATTTTAAAAACGACATACTTGATAAAATAAAAAAAATAAAAGTTGCTTAAATGGTTGAAATTTTTATAAACAACAAACAATTAAACGTTGAAGATGGTATCACTGTTCTTCAGGCATGTGAATTAGCTGGTATTGAAATACCAAGATTTTGTTATCACGAAAAACTATCGATTGCTGGTAATTGTAGAATGTGTTTAGTGGAAATGGAGAACTCAGTAAAACCTGTTGCATCTTGTGCTATGCCAGTTGCCAATGGAATGAAAATTAAAACTAATTCAAAAATGGTTGAGAAAGCTAGAAAAGGTGTAATGGAATTTCTACTTATTAATCATCCACTTGATTGTCCAATATGTGATCAAGGGGGAGAATGTGATCTACAAGATCAAGCAATGGCATATGGGAGTGGTTTAAGTAGATATGTTGAAAATAAAAGGGCAGTAAAAGATAAAAACTTAGGTCCTTTAATCCAAACCCATATGACAAGGTGTATACACTGTACTAGGTGTATAAGATTTTCTGAAGAGATTGGGGGTAATGACCAGTTAGGTGCATTAGGTAGGGGAGAAGATACTGAAATTACAAGTTATCTTGAAAATGCAATTGATTTTGAAATGTCAGGTAATGTTATCGATTTGTGTCCAGTTGGAGCGTTAACATCTAAACCTTATGAATATATTGCTAGACCATGGGAGTTAAAAAAAACGGAGAGTATAGATGTATTTGATGCCGTTGGAAGTAATATAAGAATTGATTCAAAAGGTGATAAAATTTTGAGAGTTTTACCAAGAATCAACGAAGAAATTAATGAAGAATGGATTTCTGATAAAACAAGATTTGCATACGATGGATTAAACAATCAGAGATTAGATAGATTTTATATAAAAGATGAAAACGGGAAATTGGTTGAAGATACTGAAGAAAATATTCTTGATTTGTTAAAGTTAAAATTTACAAATACTAAACCGAATGAAGTAGCTGCTTTAACAGGAAATACTCTAGATTGCGAATCGATCTTTTCTTTGAAATTATTGTTAGACAGCTTGAAAATTGATAATTATGATTGCAGACAAGATGGATCTTACTTTATTGATTCAGATAGATCTTCATACATTTTTAACTCAAAGATTAAAGGTATTGATGATTCAGATCTATGCCTTTTAGTTGGAACTGATATAAAAAAAGAAGCACCAACTCTTTCCTCAAGAATAAGACAAAGATTTTTGTCCGAAGAAAATTATTCGATATTAAGAGTTGGTAAAAACTTTGATGTTAATTTTAAAACAATTGATATCGGTGAAAGTTCTAAATCTCTTAAAATTCTAAATGAAAAAAAATATAATACCTATTTAAAAAGGGCAAAAAAACCCTTATTTATTTTAGGGCAAGGCGCATTATGTCACCAAGACTCCGATCAGATTTATAACTTTTGTTTAAACTTATATACTAAAGTCTGTAAAAACTCTGATTGGAATGGTTTTAATGTTCTTCAAACATTCTCTTCTAGAGTTGGAGCTTTGGATCTAGAGTTTTACAATAAAAAATTTATTCACCCTAATACTGTTGTTGATAATATCTATAAAGGTAAATATAAAATTCTTTATCTTCTCAGTGCAGACGAAATTGATTTTGACAAAATTCCAAAAAAAACATTTGTTATTTACCATGGTCATCATGGTGATAGAGCTACAAAAAGAGCTGATTTGATCATACCTATGAGTTGTTTTACAGAAAAAGAAGGGATTTATGTTAATTTGGAAGGTAGATCTCAAATAAGTAAGCAAGTGAAATTTCCACTACCATCTGTTCAACATTCCTGGGACTTTATAAAAAAAATCTCTAATATTTTTAATATTAGTTTAGATTATAATAATCAAAGTGAACTAAGGACTTTGATGTTTTTAAAAAATCAGAATTTATCTAGAATTAACGAAATTAATGATGCAAAAATTTCTAAGCCAAAAAGTAGAAGGTATAATTTTACTGATAAACTGATAAAATCAACAATAGATAATTTTTATATGACAGATTCTGTAAGTAGGAATTCAATAACAATGTCAAAATGTTCTTTAGCTTTTAATAACATTCAAAAAAATACATAGCATGTTTTTAGAACTAATTTACATAGTTTTTAAAATTTTGTTAATTGTGGTTCCACTTCTGATTTTTATTGCATACCTAACCTATTTCGAAAGAAAAGTAATAGGTGCTATTCAGTTACGAAAAGGTCCTAATGTTGTTGGCCCATTCGGATTGCTGCAACCAATTGCTGATGGAATAAAATTGTTAACAAAAGAAACTATTTTTCCAAATAATTGTAATAAATTTTTATTTGTTTTTTCCCCAATATTAACTTTTGCTCTTGCTCTTTTAGGTTGGGCTGTTATTCCTATTGATTTTAAAATTGTTCTAGCCAACATTAATGTAGGAATAATGTATGTGTTTGCTATTTCCTCTTTAGGTATTTATGGAATAATAGTAGCAGGATGGTCAAGTAATTCAAGATACGCTTTTTTGGGTGCACTAAGATCTGCGGCTCAAATGATATCATATGAAGTTGCAATTGGATTGATCATTATTTCTGTTTTGATAACATCAAAGTCTTTGAATTTAACAGAAATTGTTTTGGCACAAGATGGATTATGGTATGTTATACCGCACTTCCCAATGTTTGTTATATTTTTTATTTCTACTTTAGCTGAAACTAATCGCGCTCCTTTTGATCTTCCTGAAGCTGAATCAGAGTTAGTTGCTGGTTATAATGTTGAATACTCTTCAATGACATTCGGTCTCTTTTTTCTTGGTGAATACGGTAACATGATACTAATGTGTGCCATGTCAACCATACTTTTTTTAGGTGGTTGGTTACCCCCTTTTAATCATGAATATCTTCAAATTATTCCTGGTTTTGTATGGTTTATCTTTAAAGTTTCTTTTTTGTTGTTTGTTTTTTTATGGGTTAGAGCTACATTACCTAGATATCGATATGACCAATTAATGAAATTAGGATGGAAGTTATTTCTTCCTTTATCTTTACTTTGGATTATAATTACCGCTTCAACTGTTTTTTTTTTTAGAGATATAATTAAGTTATGACAAAACTCAATAAAATAATCTTTGTTATTAAAGATCTTTTTTTATTAGAAATATTTTCAGGTTTATTTCTAACACTGAGATATTTTTTCAAGCCAAAAGTGACCATTAACTATCCTTTTGAAAAAGGGACATTAAGTCCAAGGTTTAGAGGTGAGCATGTTTTAAGAAGATATGATTCTGGAGAAGAGCGGTGTATAGCATGTAAGCTTTGTGAAGCTGTTTGTCCTGCTCAAGCTATTATTATTGATTCTGAACCAAGGTTAGATGGTTCTAGAAGAACGACAAGATATGATATTGATATGACCAAATGTATTTATTGTGGTTACTGTCAAGAGTCTTGCCCAGTTGACGCCATAGTTGAAGGTCCTAACTTTGAGTTTGCAACTGAAACGAGAGAAGAACTTATTTATAATAAAGAAAAATTATTGGAAAATGGAGACAAGTGGGAACTAGAAATTAGAGAAAACTTAAGAAAGGAATCAAAATTTTTATGATTCCTTATCTTTTCTTTTTTTTTTCATTTGTAATTATCTTATCAAGTCTTTTGGTAGTTTTTTCAACTAACCCCGTTCATTCTGTACTTTTTCTAATTTTTACCTTTTTTAACTCTGCTATTATTTTCCTAATTTTAAATGCTGAATTTCTAGCTATGACTCTTTTAATTGTTTATGTGGGAGCAGTAGCTGTCCTATTTCTGTTTGTCGTAATGATGTTGGATATATCTGAGTCTTTAATAAAAGATGGTTTTTTAAAATATTTTCCATTCGGTCTTCTTTTAATTTCAATTTTTTTTCTTGAACTTTATATGATTTTTAGCTCAGATATTCTTCCTATCCCAAGTGAAATAAAAATTAGTCTTACTGATTTAATGAAATTAGGAATTAATAATACTGAATCAATTGGGCTTTTTTTATACACAGATTACTTCATAATATTTCAAATCTCTGGTTTTTTATTGCTTCTAGCAATGATTGGTGCGATAGTTTTAGCTCAAAGTGATAACCAAAACTCAAGAAAAGTTTCAGTATTTAAACAGAAAAATGTAGATAAAAATGAGATTATAAAATTAAATTAAAATGCAGAATATTCATTTCTTAGTACTTTCTACATTAATCTTTTCTATCGGTTTTTTAGGAATTTTTATTAATCGTAAAAATATTATAACCATCCTTATGTCAATCGAATTAATGTTATTATCAGCAAACATTAACTTTATTGGATTCTCCTATCTATTGAATGATTTGGCTGGACAAATTTTCTCTTTATTCATATTGGTTGTCGCTGCTGCTGAGGCTGCAATTGGTTTGGCAATATTAACAATATTTTTTAAAAAATCAGGTTCTATTAGTATTGATAAAATTAGTAATTTAAAAGGTTAAAGATTTGTTTTTTCTTTCTATTTTCATTCCACTATTAAGTTATTTAGTTTGTGTGTTTTTACAAAATATAATCAAGGAAAAAAAACTAAATTTTCTTTCTTGTGCTCTACTTGTCTTAGCAAGTATTTTATCTATTATTTCAACAATAAATGTTTTAACAGAAGGCTCATCTACAGTTTACTTAGGAACATGGATTAACTCAGGAAATTTGAACATTACTTGGTCTCTTGAAAAAAATATTTTAACTTGTTCAATGATTTCAATGGTAAATTTTGTTTCTTCTTTAATACATATTTACTCTGTTGGCTATATGGAAAAAGATAATAAAAAAATTCTTTTCATGGGCTATCTTGGTTTATTTACATTTTTTATGCTTTTTTTAGTTTCATCATCTAATTTATTGCAGCTATTTCTTGGTTGGGAAGGAGTAGGTTTAACTTCATATCTATTGATTGGTTTTTGGAGTTTTAAAAATAGAGCTAATAATGCTGCACTAAAAGCATTCATAGTTAATAGAATTGGTGATTTTGGATTACTACTTGCTTTATTTACAATTTTCATAGTCTTTGGAACTTTAAATATTAATGAAATTAAAGTTCTTGTTAATTCACAAAATGATTCATTTTTTCAATTTCTTGGTTTTGAAGTTCATACACTTACATTGATATCAATGTTATTATTTGTTGGGTGTATGGGTAAGTCTGCTCAATTTGGACTTCATGTCTGGTTACCTGATGCTATGGAAGGACCAACTCCTGTCTCTGCTCTTATCCACGCAGCAACAATGGTCACTGCCGGAGTATTTTTATTAATTGTAATGTCACCAATTATAGAAGCTTCTGATTTTTCAAGATATTTTATTTTAACTGTAGGAGCTATTACTTGTATTTTTGCATCATCTGTAGCAATTTTTCAAAATGACATCAAAAGAATTATTGCATATTCAACATGTAGCCAATTAGGTTACATGTTCATGGCAATTGGAGCATCTGCGTATTCATTAGCTTATTTTCATTTATTATCACATGCTTTTTTTAAGGCCTTGCTTTTTTTGTCTGCAGGATCAGTTATTCATTCAATGTCAGATGAGCAAGATATTAAAAGAATGGGTGGTCTATATAATAAGGTACCCCTTACATATATTTCTATGCTTATTGGATCTTTTTCGTTAATTGGTTTTCCATTCTTTAGTGGTTATTATTCTAAAGATCTTATATTAGAAATTTTATTTTTGGATGATTTTAAATTTGGGTTTTACATATTTATAGCAGGAGTAGTCGGTGTTTTTTTTACATCTATTTATTCTCTGAGACTATTAATTTATGTGTTTCACAGAGAGCCAAAAGGAGATGAAAAAGTTTTAGCACATATTCATGAATCTTCACCTATAATGATAATGCCTTTGGTTATTTTAGCAGTTTTCGCAATATTCTTTGGTATGATTACTCATGACATTTTTATAGGGATTAATTATTTAGATTTATGGTCAAACTCTATGTTTGTTAATAAATCATTAGATAGCAATTTTATAGATAAAAATATTCCTATTTTAATAAAAAAACTTCCACTCCTAATGGGGATTTTAGGTTTTGTTTTAGTTGGAAGTCTTTATTTTTATCTGAATGATTTTTTGAACTTTATGAAGAATAAATTTGATTTTATTTATAATTTTTTTAAAAATAAATGGTACATAGATAATTTATATGAAAACTTATTTGTAAAGCCTTCATTTTATTTTGGCAGAGGATTTTGGATTTCAGTAGATAAAGAATTAATTGATAACCTCGGGCCTAATGGTCTTAGTAGAGTGGTTTTATCTTTTAGCAAATTAGTTTCAAAATTGCAGTCTGGATTCTTATACCACTATGTTTTATCAATTATTATTGGACTTACTCTACTTATTAGCCTCTATACATATATTTTCTAATGTTAAACTTGCCAATACTCCCAATTTTAATTTGCTTACCACTGATAGGCTTAATATTTATATTAATGTCCTCCGATAATGATGAATTTGCGATTCAATCTAAAAAATCTGCCATATGGACATCATTTAGTAATTTTTTACTATCTCTTTATTTACCATTAAATTTTAATAAAGAAATTCCTCATTTTCAGTTTGTTAATTCCTTTGACTGGTTCAATAGTGATAATTTAAGACTTACTCTTGGTGTTGACGGAATTTCTATGCCATTAATTATTCTCTCAACATTTTTAATATTATTGTGTGTGATTTATCTATATCCACAAAAAAAAAAAAATATGAGAATGTACTTGGCTGCGTTTATTCTTCTTGAATCTTTTCTTGTTGGAACATTTAGTGCGTTAGATTTATTCTCTTTTTATATTTTTTTTGAGTCAATTTTAATTCCAATGTACTTAATTATAGGTTTTTGGGGAGGAGAGCGAAGAGTATACGCTGCTTATAAATTCTTTTTGTATACCCTACTTGGGTCAGTTTTAATGCTTGTTGCAATAATTTTTTTATATCAAGAATTTGGTACAACAAATATTCCAAAGTTACTTGATTTTTCATTACCCTTTTATATTCAAGTTTGGTTATGGCTTGCATTTTTTGCTTCATTCGCAGTTAAGATTCCAATGTGGCCTTTTCATACTTGGCTACCTGATGCTCACGTTGAGGCTCCAACAGAAGGGTCAGTAATTTTGGCAGGTATTCTTTTGAAATTGGGTGGTTATGGTTTTATAAGATTTAACTTATCTTTTTTGCCAGATGCATCAATTTTTTTTACACCTTTTATTTTCTTTTTATCTGTTGTTGCAATAATTTACACTTCTTTAATTGCATTAGTTCAAGATGACATGAAAAAACTGATAGCATACTCATCAGTTGCTCATATGGGTTTTGTTACTTTAGGCATTTTTTCAGCTAATATTCAGGGTTTGCAAGGTGCTATTATGCAAATGATTTCGCATGGAATTATCTCTGCAGCTTTATTTTTTAGTATTGGTTCAATATATGAGAGATATAAAACTAAATTAATTGATCGTTTTGGTGGACTGGGCTCAAAAATTCCAAATTTTTCAGTTTTCTTTTTGATTTTTTCACTAGGTGCTATAGGTTTTCCAGGAACTTCGGGCTTTGTTGGAGAGTTTTTAATATTGATGAGTGTATACACAAAAAATACAATAATAGCTTTTTTATCTGCAACTGGGGTTATTTTAGCTGCCTCATACATGTTGTTACTTTATAAGAATGTTTTTCTTGGTCCTATGAATAAAAATATTGATAAAAAAATTGATGGTTTGAATTTAAATGAAGTATTTACTTTCATAGTTTTATCCATAATAATCATTTTATTGGGCATTAAGCCAGATTTAATATTAAGTTACACTTCATCTTCATTGGATAGGATTGTAGATCTTTATCCAATAACAATATTCTAGGATTTATATTGATTATATTACCTGAAATATTCTTATCTATTTGCTTTCTAGGACTTCTTTGCATTTCAGTTTTTATAAAGGAAGATTCATATCGAAAAGTTGGTTATTTATCACTATTATTGATATTTTTCACACAATTCTTTGTAGTTAAAGATATTTTTATTTTTGAAGAAGTTTTTAATGGTTTTTTTATTGTTGACTCATTCGGTTCTTTTCTCAAATCAATAATTTTGATATCTGCTGGCTTAATTTTATATTTTTACTTGATTGTTAAAAATGAAGAATCTCTTAATAGACCTGAATTTTCACTTCTGATCCTAATGTCAGTGATTGGGATGATGCTAATGGTATCTTCTAATGATTTACTATCTTTATTTGTATCAATAGAGTTACAGAGTTTAGCCCTTTATGTATTGGTTTCAATATCTAAAGAAGACTTTAAATCATCAGAAGCAGGGGTTAAATATTTTGTTATAGGAAGTCTATCAACTTGTGTTTTTTTGTTTGGATCTAGTCTTATATATGGTTTGGTAGGTTCTACCGAGTTTTCTAATATCAGTAATTATATGACAGACCAAGATTCAATTCCGATGATGTTAATTGTTGGACTGATCTTTATCCTTGTTTCAATTTCTTTAAAAATTTCTGCTGCTCCTTTCCATATGTGGACTCCCGATGTTTACCAAGGGGCGCCAACAATTGTAACAGCTTTTTTATCAACTGCGCCAAAAATTGCTGTTTTTGGTGTTTTAATAAGATTACTTGTTTTTCCATTTGGTGAGATTATTGTTGATTGGGGAAAGATTGTCATAATTCTCTCAATTTCTTCAATGGTTATAGGCTCTTTAGGTGCTATAATGCAAAAAGATATAAAGAGGCTAATGGCTTACAGTACAATCAATCACGTTGGCTTCATATTAATGGGTTTGATTCCTGGATCAGAAGATGGAATTACAGCAATTTCAATATACCTAATACTCTATTTATCTATGAACCTTGGTGTTTTTCTTTTTATTTTAAATATGCAGAGAGATCAAATAAATGTTAGCACAATTAGAGATTTATCAGGTCTTTATAAAACTGAACCAGTAATGGCTGGTTGTCTGGCAATTATTTTATTTTCAATGGCTGGTATACCTCCGCTCTCAGGATTTGTGGGTAAATTATTAATATTGAATATAGTTATAGACAGTAACTTGTATTTACTGGCAACTGTTGCTGTAATTACTTCAGTTATTGCAGCGTTTTATTATATAAGATTAGTTAAATCTATTTTTTTTGAACCACCCATTGAGGAACTTGATGTATTAGCAGGTAATCAGTCTAAACTTTTAATGGTGGTCATTTCATTATTTAATTTGACTGTAATTTTATATCCACAGTTTTTTTTAAACCTTTGTGCTTCAATAGCTTTATCGCTCTTTGCCTTAAAATAAATGTTTTTATGGTTAATATGAAATTTGATTATTATTTTTATAAAACTATAGAAAATACTAATGAAATGGTAAAAAAAATATTTTCTAATAATAAGCTTTCTAACATAGCTTTAATTTCAATGGAACAAATAAATGGTAAAGGAAGAATGGGTCGAACTTGGATAAGTAAAAAAGGGGATTTAACCTGTACTTTTTTAATTAATGAAGAGATTGAAACCATTAAGCTAGGGCAAATTAATATTTGGTTTATCTCAAAATTACTTTGCACTTTAAAAAAAATATACCCCAAAGTTGATTTTAAAATTAAGTGGCCAAATGATATTTACCTCAACGAAAAAAAAATAGGAGGTGTTTTAATTGAAACAATTGTTATAAAAAATAAAATAAAATTTTTTATAATTGGTGTTGGAATCAATTTAATAAGTAGTCAAAATTTTTTTGAATACGAAACCATTTCAGTTTCTGAATTTTCAAATAACAGAAACCCGTTAAAAATTTTTTTACAAATCTCTCAACAAATAGATTTATATTTACCTGAATTAAAAAATAAAAAGTTATTTGATGCTAATGAAAAATTCTTAAATAATTTTAAAGGTTATAAACAGAAAATAAAAATAAAAGTCAATAATGATGTATATGAGGGAAAATTTATAGGAATTAATGATTTTGGTCAACTGTTGATAGATAACAATAATACTAAATATAATATTAATTATGGTGATATAATTTGAAAAACTTAGTAATTGACATTGGAAATTCAAGTGTTTCGATGTGTATATTTAATAATGATTTAATAATTGATTCATTAAAAATGAGCTATAAAGAAATGAGTGAGAGAAAGTTATCTATTTTAGATAATAAAATTAATTTTAAAAAATTTAACATTTTGATATCTTCAGTGGTGCCCTTAGCTGACAAAATTTTTAAAGATTATTTTAATAAAAAATTAATTAAAATTTTTTTTTTAAGAGACTTTTTAAAAAAAGTTAATATTAAAACAAATATATTAAATAAGAAAGAAATAGGCGAAGATAGATTAGCAAATATGATATATGCCAAAAAAAAATTCAAAAAATCATTAATTTTAATTGATTTTGGAACAGCGACTACATTTGATGTGCTTGATAAAAATGGTATTTATCATGGGGGAGTTATTACACCTGGGATTGATATTTCTTTAAATACTTTAAAGAGTAAAACAGCTAAGTTACCTTTAGTTAAATTTAAGAAGACAAAAAATGTTATAGGTTTTTCAACGAAACAAGCTATTGAGTCAGGCTTTTTTTGGGGTTATACGTCAATGATTGAGGGATTGGTTAATAAAATTAAAAAAGAGCAAAATGATGAATTTTCTATTTTACTAACTGGGGGAAACTCAAATTATTTCAAAAATATTTTTGAAAAATCTATCATTGATGAATATTTTATTTTAAAAAGTCTTAATTTTATTTTACATGAGTATAAAAAATGAATCTTTCAAATAATGAGATTACTTTCCTTCCTCTTGGTGGGTCTGGAGAGATAGGAATGAATTGTAATCTTTATCATTTTAACGGTAGTTGGTTAATGATTGATTTAGGTGTTATGTTTGGAAATTCAAATTTATCATCCAATGAATTAATAATGCCTAATTTAAATTACTTAAAAGAAAAAGAAATCAAAT
>MDSV01091861.1_pt1 | contig 15499 bp, 15 predicted proteins | sample 810851 | NCBI WGS metagenome assembly MDSV01 (sample SAMN05326640, study PRJNA326480) | marine metagenome | isolation source: seawater | place: Atlantic Ocean: North East | collected 2012
ATTATTTTAAAGGCCTTATGGTGGGCGTGATAAGAATTGAACTTATGACCTCTTCGATGTCAACGAAGCGTTCTACCACTGAACTACACGCCCAAATGAATATTTAAGTACTTAAAGAGTAAATTTTTTATCTTTAATCTAATAAGGTATTTTTTTAAATTAAAAAAATTATAGTTTTTTAATTTTTTATCTTTTAAAGCCTGATTAAGCCATTTTTTTAATTCATCAGAGTAAATATCAATTTTTCTAGCTGAGATATTATTTCCATGCGATCTATACATAGCCAAGGGTTTCTGAATTGATAGTATTTTGTTATCAATGCTTGCTCTTATAAAAAAGTCAAAATCTCCTATAATGTTATACGATGGATTAAATCTTAAATTATTAAATAGATCTTTCTTAATAAGAACCGTTAGAATGCCAATTTTATAATCATTTAGCAAGTTTTGTGTGATATAGCCAGTTGGTAATCTAGTTTTATATTTTAAAATTTTAATTCTTTTTTTTTCATTGTTTAAAATATAATTAGCATAAATTATTTTTATATTTTTATTTTTTTTTAGAATTTTAACTTGTTCTGATAATTTATTTTTTTTCCAAATATCATCCACATCTAAAAAAGATACATACGCTCCCTTTGATTTTTTAATTGCTAAATTTCTGGCTAAATAAAGAGTATGAAATTGTTTTGAAAAATATTTTTTTATTCTTTTATCATTAAATTGACTAATAATTTTTTTACTTTTATCTTTAGAGCAGTTGTCCCAAAAAATAATTTCAAAATTTTTAAAAGTTTGATTTAAAATACTTTTAATACATTTAGATAAATATTTTTCACCGTTATGACAATTAACGATAATGCTTACTAATGGAAAACTCATTTTATTTATTATCTAAATTTATATCTTTAACTATTTCATTTGCTAAAAGAATTGTGCCGTCTGGCCCAAAGTGTATATCATCTAAATATATAAATCTTCCATTTGCATAAGACAAACATCTGTTATTTAAGATACAAATAATATTTTCTGGTTTGATTTTTACAATATTTTTTTCAGTAAGAGAGTCATAAAGATTTTCTGTTTCTTTTATTCTTTTTTTATAAACATCTTTCGAAATTGTTAAATTATTTAGTTTTTTTAATTCCTTCAAAGTAATAACTTGCCGCGGTAAAAAATTTAACTCAGGGAATGGATAAATCAGGTATGTCTTTTTTGCATTTTTGGAAATCTCTTTTATTGTTCTCACAACTTCCTCTTCAAGTGTTCCTGCATTAGAATTAGCAGATTTATATCTTCCAAGCCAAATTTCAGAGTTAGTTATGCGATCAAGATGCTTAAATCCATTTTTATCTTGGAACCATTTTCCCGATAAAACTTTTGGCATCATTCCTCCGTAAACAGCGTAATAATTTTTTAAATTTTTTATAGTTTTTAAAGCCTCTTTCATTTTCTCAGCACATATAGGAGCTTTCTTATATTTAAAATTTTTATCTAATTTTTCTAGCTCATAATTAAATATTAAAATACAATCTCCTTTTGAAAAATTATAAATGGTCATTTTGTTTCCATATTGTTTAACAAAATAATCCCATACAAAGCCCATAGTGCTGTCACCGAAAAAAAGTATTTTTATTTCTTTGTTATTTTTAGATTGGAGTTCAATTTTATCGAAATTTAAATCTTTTATATTTATGACAGGTAATTTAGATCTATTTTCTAATCCATCATTTTTAATTACGTAAGTAGTCATAATTAAAATTGAAATTAATCCTGCAGATAAAATATAAAGTATTTTTCTAAATTTAATTTTTTTATCTCTAAAAATTTTTTCTATAAAAAAATATGTTAATGTAGATAAAATTAATGTAATTCCTATTAAAAAAATTTTGTCAATTTCAGTAGTCATTATTCCTTTAATTCTTGCGTAAGCAAAAATTGGATAATGCCAAATGTAAAGTGAGTAAGATATTAATCCAATTTTAACGAAATATTTTGTTGATAAAATTTTTGTAATTAATTCATCTTTTTTTGAAAACCATATTATTAAAGAAACACCAATAATTGGTAATAAGGTAATTAGTGATGGATGGTACATTCTATCGTGAAAATAGATGAATGAACCTATTAATAAACAGAAGCCTATTAAAGTCATGTATTGATTTAAATTTTTATTATTTGATCGATAAGTTTTATTTATTTCTAGATATGACAACATTGAACCCATAAGTAATTCCCATAGTCTCGTTGGCAATAAATAGAAAGCAAACTCTGCATGATCTTTAGAAATTAATTGCGCGATTAGAAGGCTGGATGCAAATCCTAGAAAGAGAAAATGTAATAAGTATTTCCTAAGATATCTAAATATAATAAGTAAAAAAATTGGAAATAGAATATAATATTGTTCTTCAATAGACAGAGACCAAGTATGCAGAAAAGGTATGAGCAAACTACTCTCGGTAGCATAAACTTGTGTTTTATAATGAAAAAAAAAGTTAGAAATAAAAAATAATGAAGAATTAATAGACTCAGCAAAATTAATAAAACTGTTTGGCGATAAAACAAAATAAAAAAAAGGGAAAGAAATAAGTATAACAAAAATTAAAACTGGTATAATTCTTCTTATTCTCCTTTCGAAAAAATATAAAAATGAGAAAGTTCCTTTATTTAAGATTTCTTTAAGAATTATTGAAGTGATAAGATAACCAGAAATAACAAAAAAAATATCAACACAAATAAACCCGCCTGTAAGCATTTTGCTTCCAAATAATTCAAGTTGAGCATGATAAATTAAAACTGATATTATGGAGATTGCTCTTAATCCGTCAATTTCTGGTCTATATCTTATATTCATAATCTTTTTAAAATTTTATCAATTCCTTCTTTCGTTTTATCTATCGTTCCAAATTCACTATGAAATACCTTTATATTTATCCATTAGAGATAAAACAAAGTATGTCTTTTGATAGAATAAAAAAACTTAGTTTACTATTATTTTTTTTGAAGTATTCCCCTAATATAGCAATTATCACCGGTATTATTTGCAAACCAATCTAGTTTAGCTTTGTCTCTTGTTTTTTTTCCTTTAACGTAATCTTTTAAATTTCTTGTTATTTTTTTTGGTAAAATTTTTTTAACAAAAATTTTAAACCTTAATAATGAAAAAAACTTATTTTTATATTTAGTAAAACTTTTGTGATCTTGAATTTGATACTTGCGGTCATTTTCAAAAGAATGAGCTGAGAATGAAAAATTTATGAAATTAAAATGATGTATATCAGCAAGCTTTTCCATGCTTTTTTTTGTATAATATAATAAATGCAAACCTTCATAAGGTCTACCATTCCAATATTCCTTGGGACAATTTGGAACCTCAAAAAAGATATACCCTTTTGAATTTAGCAAATCATTAAACTTGTTAAATATATAGTTTACGTCTGTAATATGCTCTAAAGCATGGGTAACTATTATTAAGTCAAATTTCTGATTAATTTTATTTAAATTATCAAAATTTTTGTAACCTCTCTCCTTTAAAATTTTTTTACAATGCAAGTCACTTTCTGAACAAAAAAGATCTAATTGAGGAAATTTAATTTTTAGAGCATAGCCTAAATCTCCATTGCTACAACCAAAATCAAATACAGTTTTAATTTTTTTAAAATCCAATAAAGTTGTTAAATAAAGTAGGTAGCTTAAGTTTTTATCTTCTAAATAGTGAACTTTTTGATCTTCATAATCTTCTTCCGCCCAATATGGTGGTCTAGTCTTAGAGCTGTAAATGTTTTTATAAAAAAAATCTAAAGTTTCTAAACTTGGCATTGGATGGACAAAAGAAAAATCACAATCATTACACCTATATACCTTTGCTTTTTTAAAATAATCTTTATCCTCTTCGAATTGAAAAATGTAATCATCAATGAATTGCACCTTTTCTAATTTGTTGCAAATTAAGCAGTTCATTTAGCTATACTAGGTTTAACTTTCCTGGCGATAAAATAAAAAATAGACAACCATGCATTAGGATAGATAAGATTTTTAATAAAGTGGTCCTTAAAATCAATGTAATTTAATCCACTTTTTTTACCTCCAATTAATATTTTTAAAAAGTAATTAAAGAAATTTCTGAGTGCATAGTTTTTAGTATAAATATATTGCCATAAATTCAATCCTTTGCTTCTATAATAATCAAGCGCTTCTGGCAATCTAACAATTTCTACAAATGGATAAAGAGCCGACCATTCTCTTATACCGCTCAAGTTAACACTTAATGGTTTTGCACAAATAAAAGCTTTTGAATTTTTAAATGCAGAACAGAAAATCTTAATAAAAAAACAGGTATTATCAAAAGTTGACCACGTTCCAGAAACTCTCATCAATTTTTTATCAATGACATTTAAATTTTTATTCCATAAATCCCTTCTAAATGCATTTACATAAAATCCCAATAAATAGTCAAAACAAACCCTATGATCTATTAAACCAAAAAAGCTTGTTTCTCTATTCTTTTTAAGAGGTGAAAGAGTTTTCATATTTTTCGGTAGAAATTTAATATTAAAAGGTTTTGGATAATTTTCTAAATGAGATTTATCTAAACAGAAAGAATTTATAAAATAAAAATCAATTTTTGAATTTTTTTTGATCAATTTTGTTAAGTAAGATATTGAATTATTTACAACAAGATCGTCATCTCCTAAAAACCAAATAAATTTCCCTTTAGCCATTAGTGAAACTTTTAGAACATTCATTGCAAAACCTATATTTTTTTTGTTTTTCTGAAATCTGATATTCAATTTTTTTTTAAAAGGCCTAATGACTTTAGCAATATTGTATTTTGAAGAATTATCAGAAATACAAACTTCAAAATCTTTTCTATTAATATTCTTTTGATGATATAAAGAATTCAGACAATTTGCTAAGCTTAATGGTCTATTAAAAGTTGGTATACAAACAGATAACAACATATCTAAATTTTATGTTTTAATTTGAATTTTTTTATTTGATGTAACGAAAGATTTAATAAAGCTTTTTTATCTTTGTTTTTATAAAAATTTTTATACCAATTAAAAGTCATACTTAATGCTTCTCTATCATTAAACTTAATTTGCCAATTCAAAAATTTTTTTGCTTTTGCACTATCTAAAGCTAAATTTTCTGACTCGTAATATTTTTTTTTTTTCAAAATAATTTTTGATACTGAATTAAATATTTTTTTACCTATTAAAACTAATTGTTTAACTTTAAGATTATTTTTTTTATTTGGTCCAAAATTCCATGCTCCATTATACCTATTATTGTTAAAAATTTTTTTTGATAATTTTAAGTATCCAAATAAAGGATCTAAAACATGTTGCCATGGTCGAGTAGCATTAGGACTTCTAATAATTAGTTTTTTATTTTTTGCAAAAGATTCTGCACAATCTTTGACTATTCGATCTTTTGTCCAATCTCCTCCCCCAATACAATTTCCAGATCTTACGATTGCTATTCCGCAACTAGTATTTGAAAAAAAAGATTTTATGTAGCTCTCTGTTATTATATCACTAGCTGCTTTACTCGAGCTATATAAGTCAAATCCTCCTAGTTTTGCACTCTCTTTAAATTTACGTTTTTTTTCTAAGTTTAAGTAAACTTTATCTGTTGTCACAATTATTGCTGACTTAATTGATTTAATATTTTTTATAGACTCCAAAAGATTTGTCGTACCCATAACGTTGGCTAAGACTGTATCTCTAGGCTCTTGATAACTAACTAAAACACTGGATTGGGCAGCTAAATGAAAAACTATTGATGGCTTAAAATTTTTTATTGCTTTGTCTAACTTTTTAAAATCATTTATATCTTGCCTGTAGTCTTTGACGAGATATTTACCAAGATTTAAGTTATCAAAAAAATTCGGGTTTGTAATAGGATTTAACGAATAACCAGCAATCTTTGCGCCCAAACTATGTAAAACTAAAGTCAACCAACTTCCTTTAAAACCAGTGTGGCCAGTTATAAATACTTTTTTATTTTTCCAAAATTTTTTTTTCATTTAATCTTTTTTATTAATTTTCTTATTTTATAGAATTTGTTTCGATTATTTTTTTTTTTTGTATTTTCTATATCCTTCATATTATCTACAGAGTGCCAAAATCCTTTAAAATTTTTAAAATCACATTTAAATTTTTTTATTATTTTAGGAAAAAATTGTTTTTCAAAGTTTTCAAAATTTTTGAAATTAATCTTGAATAAGTTTTTGTTCATAATAGACATACCTGAGTATACATAAGCTGTAAACTTTAGATTTTTTTTTGTCTTTACAGAGTCAAAAGTAATATTTCTCTCAAAATTTATTATCTTATTATTAACAATGCCTAAAGTGCCGTAGGGTAATTGATTTTCACATCCTATGAATGTGAGGTAATTTAATTTTTTTTCATGGTCCTGGTATATTTTTTTTAAATTAAAGTCAAAAATTGCATCGCCATTCATTAATAAAAAATTTTTTGATTTAATTTTATTTTTTACTAAAAAAATTCTTTTAGAAATCCTAGTATTGTTTCCTGTGTCAACAAGCTCTATATCCAAATTTTTAAAATCTTTTTGTGTTTTAATATACTTTTTTATTAGATTTCCTTTGTATCCAACAGGCAAGATTAAATGATTAAATGAATTTTTAATTAGATTTTTAATTATAAACCAAATAATTGGATAATTATTTATTTTAACCATACTTTTCGGAATTTTTTTACTTAATGAACCAAGTCTAGATCCTTTTCCACCACACAGTATAACTGCTGTTTTTTGATTTAAATTTTTCATGGCTCTCTAAAATCGATTTTCCAAAGACGTTTTTTATTAGTAAGATAATTTTCTCTATCAAAATTTTTAATCTTTGAAAAAAGAATTTTACCTTTTGAATTATTTTTTCTCCAGATTTTTTTAGCAAATGTTCTCACAGACATATTTTTTCCTGATGCAAAATCCCATACTTGTGGAAATTTTTTATTCTTTTTTTTAAAGTTAAGTGCATCAATTAAACCTATAACAACATCATCTATGTGATTAAAATCATATTTTTGATAACCTGAAGACATTTTTAAATCAATATTGTTTCGTGAGTGAAAATTTAAAAGTTTCCATAATCTAAATCTAGGTTCATCGTTTCCGTAGACATGAAACAATCTCAAAATTCTACATTTGACATTAAAAATTTTTGAATATTTTTTACATAATTCGCTAAAAATGTATTTTGTAAGTGCATAATTGTAATGTAGCTCTTTTGAAGAAGTATTTGGGATCTTTTTTGACTTATCCAATTTTTCTATTTTTTCTTCTTTATTTGTAGAAATTATAATCCATTTTTTACAGTTAAAATTTATTGCATTCATTAATAGTTTTGAAGATTTAATAACATTAAAATCATGAGCCTTATTAAAATCTACATTTTTATCGTAAGCTCCGACTGTCGCAAAATGTATTAAAACATCACTTTTTTTTAATTCTTTCCAATTTTCATCTATACCACCAACTAACCATCTAACATTTTTAATTTTTTTATTTTTTTTCTTTCTAGTTACAGCGAAAATTTTAATATTTTTTTTTGCTGCCTTATTAATAAAATTTCTCCCAATATATCCATTAGAACCGGTTACAAATAAATTCATAATTTTTTTCTTTTTAAATTCTCTTCAAGAATTTCTTTATCTCTAACTGTATCCATACATTGCCAAAATCCATCATGTTTGAAAGCATATAGCTCTCCTTGCTTGCTAATTTTCTGTAAAGGTTCTCTTTCTAAATAAGTTTTATCTCCTTTAATAAATTCAAAGATTTTAGTGTCAAAAACAAAAAAACCGCCATTAATCCAACCTACGTCTAATTTTGATTTTTCCTTAAAATATTTAATTCTGTTTCCGTTTATTCTAATAGCTCCAAATCTTGCAGGTGGTCTTACAGCAGTAAGTGTTGCAATTTTTTTATTTTTTTTATGAAAATTAATCAACTTTTTTATATTTACGTTACTTAAACCATCGCCATAGGTAAGCATGAATGTTTCGTTTTTTAAGTATCTTTTTAATCTTTTTAACCTTCCTCCTGTCATAGTATTGAGTCCAGTGTCGACAACATTTATTTTTATATCTTTAAATTTTTTTTTTTTGAAATAGTCTTGTAAATAATTTTTCTTATAACCTGCGGCAATAATAAAATCATTAAATCCAAATTTATAATAATGCATTATGATTCTGAAAATAATAGGTTTGCCTAAAATTTTAATCATTGGCTTTGGCATGCTTTTAGATAATTCAGAAATTCTAGTTCCTTTTCCACCAGCTAAAATTACGCACTTCATTATTTTTTCTTCCAGTTGTATGGAAATTTTGGATCATCATAATCTAATCTTGATATCTCCATTTTATCGTGTGGAATATCAGAGCAATTAGCAAGTACGGCTAAATTATCATCTGCTGATGAAAAACCGTTCCAAATCAAAGGGGGGATGCTCACCAATAAATGGTTATCATTTGAAAGGAATATCTCTTGAATTTTTCCAAAAGTTTTACTTTTTTCTCTACCGTCATAAAGTACTAATTTTATTTTTCCATAAGCTGCAACATAATTTAAAGTCATCTTTTTATGAATATGCCAAGCTTTTATCATTTTTGGGTAAACATATGAAAAATATATTTCACCAAATTTTTTAAAATTTTTGTCATTTGATTTTAACATATGTAAAATTTTACCTCTATCATCAGCGATGACATCTTTTTTTATTATCTCAACACCAATTATATTATTTGTATTTTTGTCCATAGCTATGAACCTTTTTATCTAAAATTTTTTAGTAATTGAAGCAAATCTTTGACTAGCTTTTTTGTCATATTTATAAAAAAAATTCTTTTCAATTAAATTTTGATTTTGTCTAATTATTCTTTTTCCTAAAAAATTTTGAACTTCTCTAAAATTAGTAGCTGTTGGTATTTCATTATCTAAATCAAATGTTGGGATAAATTTCTGATCATATACTCTAAAAACATTTTTACCCATTATAGATAACTCTAAACCAAGAGAAGTGTCTCCAAAAATTATGTAATCACAAGAGTTAAGTAATTTGGTCTTATTTCTATTTTTATCAATAATAAATTTTTTTTTAAAATTTCTTTTGAATTCTAGTGCTGTAATTTCTTTTTTTAATGGATGCGGAGCAACAAATATTTTAAAATTTTCTAAATCACAATTGTTCAATATCTTAATAAAAGACTGGTAATCATTAATACTACATAAAATTACAATTACTTTTTTATTCTTTGTGCTATTAGGTATTTTTTTTAAATTCAACCTTGATTTATTTAGCTCAATTTTTAAAGACCCTATTTTAAATATTTTTTTATTTTTAAATATTTTTTTCAATTTTTCAAAATACTTATTTCCCTGACAAAAAAAAATATCTGGATATGGTGAAAAAAGTTTACAGTCTAGATTATTATTTGAGAATTCATTTTTCTTAAAGTTAAAAAAAATGTCATTTTCTGAGTAATTTGCATGATTAATATTAATTACATTTTTAATTTTACTTTTTTTAGCGAAGTAGTAAATACATCTAGATTGAGGGTGAAAATCAAAACAATTTATAAAATTTTTAAAATTTTTTTTTTTTAAAGAGTTATTCAATGCAATCCCTTTTATTAATTGATCTTGTATAGAGCCAAAAAAAGACTTAATTACTTTTTGTTTTAAAATTGATGAGGCGTCTTTATTTTTTATATAAAAAAAATTTTTTTTCCTTAAAATAAAGATAGTTTTTAAAAATTTTCTTAAACAAAAAAAATAAATTTTAAAAATATCAATTATTTTTACATTTTTTGCAGATAAAAAATATTCGAAGGGAATTTTAGATAACTTCTTTTTATTTTTGGAATAGTTTTTTATAAGATCAAAATTTTCTGCTATATCAATAAAATAAACTATGCTTGATTTATTTTTTAAGCCGTATAAACCATATTGCCTATCAATATAATAATTTTTATGCTCTATTAAATTAGAAAAAAGTGCATAAACGCAATCTTTCTTATTCTTTTTAAAAAGAATTTTTTCTGAATAAAAAATTTTAATAAATAAATTGAAAAAAATAGAGCTTAATAGTTTTTTTGTCAATTTTAAGAAATAAAGAATGAATCCTATATTATTATTTTTTGGAATTTTTTTTTTAGTAAGTAATTCATTTAAATCATCGAACCATTTGGTATCATTAACATTATCTTTTTCGTATAAGTTTGTTAGCCACCATAGAGATAGATCGTAATAGCAAAGTTCTTTCGCAAACTCTTTTTTAAGCTCATTTTTGGACAACCAATCAATAAATGTCTCTCTTGTAGTTTCCCAACTTATTTTTTTCATTGATTAATAAATTTATATTTTAATGACTTAAAACTTTACTTTTTTTTACCAATTGAAAAATTGCTTTTTTATTTAAAAATTTTTTAGAATTGGAAATATAGTCAAAATCATTTCTTACTTTTTTACCGATTTTTTTTTGCTTTATAATATTATTTGAGTAGATTCTGAAAGAATTTTTTGTTTCATAAACTTGGGCTGACTCTGCTTTTGAATATAAGATTTCATGTATTTTTTCTCCAGGTCTAATTCCAACAATTTTTATTTTAATCTTTGTGTTTATAATTTTTATTAAATCTTGAATTAAAATTGAATTCATTTTCGGGATAGATATTTCACCGCCAGAATTATCTTTTAAATTATCAAAAACAAACTTTACTGAGTCCGCTAGCGTGATGAAAAATCTTGTCATATCTTTATGTGTTAACGGTAGGAATTTTGCTTTTTTTTCGACTAATTCTTTAAAAAAAGGAATTACAGAGCCCCTAGAAGCTATTACATTTCCATACCGCACAACACTAAATTTAGTACCTTTAGCTCCGGAAAATTGATTTGCATTTATAAAGAGTTTTTCAGCACAAAGTTTAGTTGCTCCATATAGATTTATTGGATTACAGGCTTTATCAGTTGACAACGCTACAACTTTTTTTACTTTTGTTTTCAAACATGCTGAAATTATAGATTGTGCTCCATTAACGTTAGTTTTTATACATTCGAAAGGATTGTATTCGGCAGCAGGAACGTGTTTTTGTGCTGCTGCATGTATTACATAATCAACATCTTTAAAAGCAACTATCAATCTTTCTTCATCTCTTATATCACCTAAAAAAAATCTTAAATTTTTATTTTTAAAAATTTTTTGCATTTCATATTGCTTATTTTCATCTCTAGAAAAAATAATAATCTTTTTTGGTTTATTGCTTTTTGTAAGAAATTCCACAGCTGCTCTTCCGAATGAACCCGTGCCGCCTGTAATTAAAATTGTTTTATTTTTTAAAAAATTCACTTTTTTTTATTTAAGATAATTTATTAATTAATTTTAAAGTACTTTTATCGATACTATAAACTTTGTCACAAAACTTTAAAGTATTAATTCTGTGTGAAACAATAATAACAGTTTTTTTAATTTTATTGATTGTATCAAGGACTTTTGACTCTGTGAAAGTATCAAGCCCACTAGTTGCTTCATCTAAAATAATTATATCTGGATTATTAAGAAGAGCTCTTGCTATTCCTATTCTTTGTTTTTCTCCTCCAGATATATTTTGTCCATCTTCTCTAATAATTTGATTCAGTCCATTAGGCAGTTTTTTTAAAAAGTATTCTAGATTTACTTTTCTCAAAATATTAGAAATTTTTCTATCACTAAAAAGTTTTGGGTTTGAACCAAACAGTATATTTTCTCTTAAAGATTGATTTAAAATGACTATATTTTGGGGAATGTATCCTATATTTTTTTGCCATCCCTCTAAATTAGAGAAAATTGATTTTCCATCGGACTCTACTACACCATGATTAAGTTTTTGAAAACCACAAATTATATCTATTATTGTACTTTTTCCTGAGCCACTTGGCCCAATAATACCTATTTTATTATTTTTAATTATACTTAAATTTATATTCCTCAAAAGAACTTTATTTTTATCATAGTGATAAAATTTTTTTATTAATATCTTTAGTCTTTTATCAAACCTAAATACAGAAGGGTTTGTATTTTTTTCGACTACCGGATAATTTTGTTCTATATATAACTTTTCAAAACTTGGATAAGAAAATCTTAGATTTTGCGAATTAGTTAAAAGTTTATTAATAATCGGAATTATTCTAAAAGAAGCTAAAGTATAAACAGATAGCATTTGAATAATTTGATCTTTACCTAATTCTTTGCTTACAAAGAAAATTAACAAAACTATACTAAGAAATAAAATATACTCGTACGTATGTCTAGGAAGTGCATTAATAAAGCTCATTTTGTATAATATGTTGGATAAAGAAAAGTTGTGTATTTTAAATTTTTTTAGAAAAAAATTTTCACGTGATAGAATTTTTATAAATTTAATTGCTGAAAAACTTTCGTTAATAAATTGTATTCTTTTTTTTTTTATTTTCTAAGGCTGTTTTTGACCATCTTGCAATTTTTTCTTTAATCAAAATAAAATAAATTAAACTTGCTATAGAAAAGAATGCGATTACAGAGGACGAAATGATAGGATTGTAAATTATTAAGAAAACTACAAATAGACAAAATAGTATTAAGTCTAAAATTATTTTAACTAGACTACTAAAAAATAGGATTGTTAGATTAATCTCATCAACAAAGTTTCTTAAATATTCTGCACTATTTTTTTTTAATAAGTTTGAAGAATCTCTATTAAGAAAATTTTTAAACATATTATAAGATATTTTCTCTCTTAATTTAGCAATAAAATCACTCTCAAGCATCACTGCTAAAATTAGAATAATATATTTTGAAGTAAAAATTAAAAAAAATATGACAAGTAAATTATTAATTGAGTTTAAATTATTACCTAAAGAGCCAATCATCGGTAAATTTAAATTATTTTCAATGCCTAAAAAAGAATTAATCATCAAAATAATCATACCTAATCCAAAAAGCTCTGCCATAGATGCTATAAACATAAGTGAAAGAAGTATCACTGCATTTCTTTTTTGATTTTTATCAAAAAAAGATAAAATTTTTTTTAATTTGGTCAATTTCATTTAAGAGTTTTAACAGTTAGTAAATTAATATTTTTTATTTATTAGATTTTTAAAGATATATTTTCTTTACGATATATTTGTATGTTTTTTTTTAAATAAGAATTCAGCAAATTCAAAGTCATTATTAGTATTGATATCTGTACCCTCGTCATTTTTAAGTTTATAAAAATAAGGTTTATCACCTATTAAAGATGCCTTTCTTTTCATTAGTTTAGTTGAAAGAATATTGATGGCAAAATTAAGTTTTATTACATCGGGTAAATTTTGAGAGTTTGGAGCTTTGTTAAAATCGAAATTTATAGGTTTTTTATTTAATATCAAAAATTCTTTAACTTCTGAGACGCTATTAAAACTATCGTACTCATTTTTTTTATTTACAAATAAATTGATCACATCTTCATAAGTGCTTTCTTTTATCATTGGATTGGTACAATGTGTAAATAGAATATAATTTGTTTTTGTATTGTCAGCTATATGGCTCCAAAACTCATTGTTTGGGCACTGTGAGCTTGCATAATAAGGATCCCTTAAATGATAATCGACACCAAATTTTTTTGCTATTTTAATAGCTTCTTGAGAGTCGGTATTTATTATAATCTTTTTTATACTTTTTACTTTTTGTAATGTTTCAATTTTATAAATTAAAAGATTTTTTTTTGAAAATTTTCTTAAGTTTTTATTTTTGACCCGTTCAGATCCTTGCCTAACAGTTATTACTGTTGATATTTCGTCTAAAATCATAAAGTATAAATAGACTTTTTTTGAACATTATAATTACTAGGAGTTATTGCAGTCACTAAAGGGGTACCTTTTGTTTTGGAATAATTTTGAAAAATTTCATCGACTATTTTAAATCTTCTATCTTCTTTTTCATAACCATCAAACCCTGCCAAATATATTTTTTTAGCTTTTCCGCTTGCTACAACTGATAGTGCGTAAGCAACTGTATATAGTTTTGGAATATAAGAGCAAGAATCATAAAATTTGAATAAAGCATCTTTTAACCCTACTCCAAAATTAAAAATCTTTACTTTTGCTAATTTTTTTTTAATCTGATTAGTCATTAGAGAAGTGGGTGCTACAAGAGGTGATTTAATATTTCTATATTGTTTAGTTTCTGACATAACTTTTAGTGGATTGCAGGCTACATATAAATCAATTAATTTTTTATTAATCTTAACTTGCGTATTTAGGGCAATTACATAAGGTTTCTTTTTGATAATAAATTTTTCTATCTCTTTTATGTATTCATCTAGTTTTGAACCTGATGATAACAACAAAACCTCTTTATCTTTTAATTTATTTTTAGGACGCCAATTACCTTTATTAAGTTTAATAGGTTTTTGAAATTCAGATTTAACTAAATTTACGTCATATTTATTACCATCTTTAATTTTTAATTGTTTGATGGACTCTAAAATTTCAACTTCATCCATTTTCATAGTAAGCATTTCTTGAATATAAGTTGGATGAATGCCATGTTTGCCGGCTAAATAATAGAAAGGATTAGGGCCCCATTTATATCTTATTTTTAAGGGTTCAAAATATTTACTAATAATTTTTGTTATTGGAAGTAAATTATATTTTTTTTTGGAAAATTTACTCATCTCAATTAACATATATTCCGTTTCTGAATTCCCAGGACCTCTACCCATTCCAGTCACTGTGGAGTCAATCCAAGTGGCTCCATTCTCAATAGCAGAAATACTATTAGATACTGCTTTACCTAGGTTGTTATGTGTATGAATGCCTATTTCACCGCTCCACTGAGTTCTTATAGACTTAATGCATTTTGAAACATCTTCTCCGTTCATAGCCCCTAAACTATCAGCAAAATATAGAACATTTGGCTTAACTTCTTTTATTTTTTTAACTGCAGCAATTATATTGTTTTCACTTTGCTCTGTAATTTGCATTAAATTAATAATCACTTTAAATTTTTTTTCTTTTAAAAATTTACATATTTTTACTGTTTCTGAAATCTCGCTAAAATGTGTTGCTAGTCTAATAAATTTGATTTTTGAATTTTTTTTGTTTTGAAAAAGTTGAGATAATATTTTTTTATAATTTTCTTTTGAGTTTACAATCTCCGAAATATTTATCATAACCCCAATGTTTAAACTTTTTGGGATATTTAAAATGTCTATATAATTATCTCGGGAAAAGAAATTAGGGCCATTTAATTTATTTTCCTTAAGAGACCTGAAGCCAATTTCTACAAATTTTATACCTGAACCTGCTATAGCTTTAAGATAATCGTTTACAAGCTTTCTTGAGAAACTCCAGTTATTATAATAACCTCCGTCTCTCAAAGTACAGTCTAAAAGTGTTAATTTTCTCATAATTTTAAAATTTTGTTATTTTTACTTTATGCTGATATTTTTTTTCAAGTCTTTTGGGGAAAA
>MDSV01169074.1_pt1 | contig 15494 bp, 16 predicted proteins | sample 810851 | NCBI WGS metagenome assembly MDSV01 (sample SAMN05326640, study PRJNA326480) | marine metagenome | isolation source: seawater | place: Atlantic Ocean: North East | collected 2012
AATTTTGAAAGACCATACATTGTAGGTTTCGAGACATTAGTTTTTTCATTTATAATTTTTTTTTTAATTTCACCATAAATCGAAATAGATGATAAAAATATAATATTTGTAATTTTATTTTTTTTAGCAAAATTAATTATATTTCTTGTAGAAGTAATATTATAAAAATAAATTTTATTATCTCTTATTTTTTTTTGTGGAGAGATTGCAGCTGTATGAATTAAACATTGTATATTTTTTAATTCAAATTTAATATCTTTTAATAAATTTTTTTTATAAAAAAAAAATTTATTATTTTTAATTTTTGGTCTATTTAGTCCTATTGCATGAACTTCAAAACTTTTTTTTAAAAGATATTCAGTAAGATTTTTTCCAATATATCCACTAGATCCTGTAATCAAAACCTTGGTTGTCATTTAATATTTAAAAATTTATTATTATTTGTTACTAAATTAGATAATTTAATTAAATCAGTCATTTTGGTATCGTATCCATTAGGAAGAATTTCAATAATTTTCTCAAATTGATCACGACTAAAATAATTTGTTTTTACATTAAAATTTTTCTGATAATTTCTTTTATATTCGTTTTGAATAATTTTACTTAAATTTTCACATGAAAATTTCTCAAGCGATTTTAATAACTTATTATAAAATGTTCTAGTTGTATCATTATTGACAAAATTAATTTTTTTTCTGTATATGATAGGTCCAGTATCAAAATTTTCATCTATTTCATGAATTGATATCCCCATTGGTTCTCTAAATATTACTGAAAAGAAAGTAGTCCCTATACCCTTTCCCCAGGGTAAAAAAGTTGCATGCAAATTAATAATTCTACCTTTAAATGTTTTCACAATTTTATTAGAAATTTTATAGGGGTAACCACTAGAAACTAAAAAATCTATTTTTTTATTTTTTAGATATTTTAAATCTATTTTTTTATTGACAATTAAAACTTTAAATTTTTTTGTAAGAGCTCTTATAATTTTCTTATTTCTATTATGTGGGCCTAAAATTAATATTTTTTTTATCTTAAATTTTTTTTTTTTTATAAATTTTATATCTATATCAAAAAATATTTTTTTAAATTTAAAAGAATTAAAGTAATCTGATGATGATTTAATTTGTTTAATTAATAATAATTTTTTAATTTCATTGTAATTATAATAATTTTTAAAAATATAAGAAAGTGAAAAAAAGAAATTTTTTTTATATTTTACTGCAACTCTAATATTATCAGATGTTAAAACTTTTAGCTTTTTTTGTTTATTTTTATTTATTTTAAAACTTTTATTATATAGAAATGAAAATTCAGAAATCCATCTTTTTAATGTAAAGTAGTCAATTTTATAAAAGTTTTTAAATATTCCAACTGATAGCACAACTAAATTTTATTTATTATTTGATCTAGAGATAACCCATGTTTAGATAAAAGTTCATCATAAGATCCATAAAAATGAATAAATTTATCTTTAAGGGAAAAACTAAATATATTAGCATTTATTCTGTTATCTGAATTAATTTCTTTAACTCTTGAACTTAAACCACCGTGCGGCACATGTTCTTCTAATATTATAATTTTTTTATATTTTTTTAAAATTTTTACTATGCCTTTTTGGTCAATTGGTTTTATAGAATTACACGTAATGACTGAAGCATTTACTTTGCTCTTCAAATGAATTTTATGTTTTAATTCTAAAGCTAATTTTAACTTTGTACCATATGTAATTATTGCTAAATCTTTACCTTTTTCTATATATCTAATTTTATTAATAGAAAACTTATCAATAGCAGTATTTGTAAGAATAGGTTCACCCACTTTACCTAGCCTCATATAAACTGGTCCATTATTTTTTTTTGCACACCATTTTGTTGCTAATTTCATTTCCTTAGGATCACTTGGACATATAACTCTCATATTTGGTATAGAAGAAGCAACTGATATATCTTCCATGGTGTGGTGAGTGCTCCCTAGTGTTGAATAGATTATACCTGCACCCATACCTACAATTGTGACAGGTAAATTTTGATAAGCAAGATCAACTCTTATCATTTCAAAAGGTCTATATAAAGCAAACGTTGCTATTGTATAACAAAATGGCCTATATCCTTCCAATGCTAATCCTGCTGCTATTCCAATCATAGATTGCTCAGCAACTCCACAATTTATAAATCTATCAGGAAATTCATTTCTAAATTTTTCTATTGATCCTGCTGGTGATATATCCGCCACAACTACACAGATTCTATTGTCTTTTTTTCCTTCTTCGTAAATTACATCTGCAAAATTATTTCTCATTTACTATTTTTTTATAAATCTTAAATTAGTTGTAGCAGTTTTATACTCATCTTTAGTAGGAGATCTATAATGCCAAATAGGTTTGTTTTCCATAAAACTCACACCTTTACCTTTTATTGTGTTGCATATAATCATTTTTGGACCTTTTTTTAATTTTAAATTTTTATAAGCATCTAAAATCTCTTTACTTGAATGTCCGTTTACTGATTTAACATTCCAATTAAATGATTTTACTTTTTTATTTATTGGATAAAATTTAGGATGTGTAATTTTTGTTGCTCCAAAGGATTGGGAGCCATTATGATCAAGAAAACAAATAATATTTGAAAGTTCTAAATTGGCTGCCATCATCATGCTTTCCCAAGTAGAGCCCTCTTGGAGCTCACCATCGCTAATAATTAAAAATATTTTTTTTTTTGATTTTTGAATTTTATAAGCTTGGGCTATACCTGTAGCAAGTCCCATGCCATGACCTAAAGAACCAGTTGAAGCATAAATACCTGGATTTCCATAGTCAGGATGACATCCAAGTTTACCACCAGCTTTACAATATTTATTCAATTCTCTAGATGAAATTATTCCTAGTTTGTTTAATAAAACATACTGTAAAATACAACTATGTCCTTTGGACATAATAAATTTATCTACAAATCTGTTGTTAGAATAATTCATCATACCAAAATAAATACTATCTAAAATTTCTACACTTGATAAAGCTCCTCCAGCATGAAGAGCAGTTACATTTTGAGACATATCTAAAATAGCACGTCTATAATCATAGCATCTCTTCTGTGCGTCTAAAAAATCAAATTTTTTTTTTATTTTATAATTGTCCAATTGTAACTTCCTTTGTAATTACACTCTTTAAATAGCTTTATCCAATTATATGTGAAGTCATGAAATTTAGCAGTCAAAACCCATTCTTCAAATATTTTTTTTTGTAATTTATTAGTATAAGAATCAACTTGAATATAGATTTTTTTTTTATTTTTAACTACTCTATTTAGCTCTTTAATTGCATTTATACAGTCATTCTTCTCTAAATTATGAATAGTATTGATTGAGACTGCTGCATCAAAAAAATTATCTGGATAAGGCAATTTTTTAGCATCACCAATATTTATTTTTTTTTTAATTGGAATTATAGATTTATTCTTAGCATACTTTGAAACATCTAATCCGTATACATCCATACCTTGGTTAAATAAATCATAAAGCAAAAAACCTTTAGCGCAACCTACATCTAAAATTTTATCATTTTTTTTTAATTTAAAAAATTTAATTATATCTTTTGCTACAGACACCCACCTTCCATCATAATAATATCCTCCATACCCATAATCTCTTGAACCATCAAAATAATCAAAATCATATTTTCTTGAAATTTTAATTTTTTTTTCTGTCTTTTTAGAGAATCTACTCTTAACTTTTCTTTTTGATTTTGGGAGCGATTTAAGAAGATTTATTTTAATCATGATTAATATAATCCTCTATTGATATTGTTGAATTATTAATTTTTTTTAATTTTCTTGCATCAAAAACTCTATAACCATTATGTGGCATTTTTCCTTTTCTTTTTAATTTTTTAATTTTAATATCTCCAAAAAATTTTTGAATGATTTTAGCAATATGCATGAAAGATATTTCCTTTCCTGTTACAAAATTATAATTTGAGAATTTTCTAGACTGTAATATTTTAAGAAAAGATTTTGCTACATCATCAACACATATATGATCTCTAACTTCTTCGCCATTACCAAAAAGTTGGATTTTTTTATTTTTTTTAGCCTCTCTATAAAACTTATTAGGGCCATATCCATTGTGAGGATCATTTTTACCATAAACTAAGGTTGGTCTGATAAAATAAAATTTTTTACTAAAAAAATTAGAAAAAATTTTTTCTCTTGTTATATGCATCAGTCCATGAAGACTATCAGGATTCGTCTCAGAATTTTCATTTATTCTTTTCATTGAGTCAGAATATACTGCATCTGAACTTAAATAAAAAAAAGCACTTATCATGTTTTTTTTTTTAATTTTACAAAAATTTTCTGACATCTTAATATTTTTAAAAAACATTGAGTAATTTTTAACTGGTGCCAAAGCTGAGCAAAATAAAATTACATCATCTTTCTTCAAAACTTTATCAATTTTTAAAAATGAATCTTTGTTAAGTAAGTTTAATTCATTTTTTGAAAAAGATTTAATTTTATAATTATTTATTTTTAAAATGTTTATTATGGCACTTGCAATAAATCCATTTTTTCCAAATATAATTATTTTGTTTTTGTTTTTTTTAAACATATATTTAATATAACGATATATATTTATTTTTTGAATTTCTTTTTTTAAAAAAAAAATTATATGGATCTAAAATAAAATCGAACTTTGATAAATAATTTTTCTTTATAGCATTAAATTGATCCCAAGGAGTCATTACAATTAATACTTTTTTATTTTTGTTAAATTTGAAATCATTTATATTTTTTAAAACTGCAACGCTCTTTATTTTTGCTGATTTAACAACAGGATCATAAGCAAAAAACTTACAATTTTGAAATTTAGATATTTTTTTTAAAAATGAAATCGATGCTGAATTTATTGTAGAATTTGTGTCCTTCTTATATGCTAGACCTAAAACTAAACAACTATATTTTTGTTTTTTAAGAATAATTTTTTTAAATTCATTTATTGTCCAATTCTGATCTAATGCTTGTTTGTGCCAAAAATTTACTAGTTTAGACTTATTTAATAGTTGATTTTTGTTTAAAATACTCTTTACCACATTCAAATCTCTCAAAAGATTTGAGCCTGACAAGCCGATACTTGGAGTTAAATAAGCATGTTTACCAATTCTTTTATCTAATTTTAAAGACTCTGAGATTTTTTTCCAATCTGCGTTTAATTTTTTACTTATTTCTGTAATCAAATTTGTCGTATTTATTGAAGAAATTAAGAAAATATTAATACTAATTTTAGTTAATTCTGCAGTTTGATAATTACATTTTATTATTTTACTTGAAAAACAATTTAAAAAACTTGAAATTTTGCTTATATTTTTGTCTTTGTTCAATCCGACTATTATTCTTTCGGGGTTTAGAGCTCTTTCAAAAGCATTACCAAAAATTAATGTTTCAACTTGATAGAACAATCTATCCTTATTCCACTTTATTTTTTCTGTAAAACCTGGATAAACTTGAGAAAGAATAATAATTTTTTTATTTAGATCTATTTTATTTAATAAAAAACGCAATTGCTGATCAATAAAAGAAATATCAGGGTGTCCATTTAATTTAATTGGGGTATCAAAAGAAAAATAAATAATTTCACATTCATTTAGGTGATTTATATTTTCAGTTAATTTAATTCTTTTTTCATTTTTTTTATAATACTCAAAAACTTTTGGTTCTTTTAAATAATTATTTTTTTTTATTTTTTTAATTACTTCTTGTTTATCACATCCCACTACTGAATATTTTTTTTCTGCAGTAGCTACTAAATAGCATAGTCCTAAATGAGATAGACCATAAAAACCTATTTTAATTTTTTTTTTTAATTTCATTTAGAATTTTGTAGATAAAAATATCTTTATTTATATTTGTAATATTATTTTTATTTTTTATTGCATTAATAAAAAAATCATTTTCTTTTTTCCATGTTATATCTTTAGATATAATTTCTGATCTTTTTTCATAGGGTATCCCTGATGGAAATTTTCTTTTTCTTAAACAAATTCTTGAAGGGCCCCATTTACATAGACCATCTAAATGTAATGAACCTTTTTGACCAATTACATCTAATTTAAAAGTATTTTTCCACATCAAATATGACATACTCATTATTATAGCAATGGAATTCTTTCTATCTTTACATGATACAGTTGCATGATCCCAACTTTTATTTTCAAATTTATTTTTTGTTGATGAAATAATTTTTAGATTTTTAATACCTATTAAAAAATTTACCATATCAAGTAAATGTGACCCTAAGTCATCAATTACTCCAGAACCTTTGTCTTTCCAATTACTTTTTTTTACAAGTCTTGCGGTTCCATTTCCATAGAACATATAAATATTGTAAATTTTACCAATTTTTTTTTCATTTAAAATTTTTTTAGCTTTAACTAAATTTTGTTCAAACCGATGATTGTAAGCTGTATACAAATTTACATTGTTTTTTTTCGAAATTTTTTTAAGTATATCTAATTGATCTAAATTTTTTAAATTAAGGGGTTTTTCTACCAAAATATGTTTTTTTTTATTTAATAAATATTTGATAATCTCAAATTTTTTACTATCTGGCGTACAAATATATGCTGCATCAAATTTTTTTAAATCGAGATCATATATTTTTTTTTCGGTACTACTTTTTAAGTACGGATCATATATTTTATAAAAATTTTTTTTTTGTAAATTTTTTTTTCTTTTTTTTCCTTGAACTCCATATCCTACTATTAAAATTTTCATTTATCTGAAAGTTGAGTTTTTTTCAATCTCATTCAACTTATTAATTATATCTTTTTTTTTTACTGGTATATTTCCATTCACTTCACATGCACATGCCGCTGCTATTGATCCTATTATACTAGAAATCAAGATATCTTTTGTTTTGATATAAACCAATGATGAATATGCGAGAAGAGCATCACCTGATCCAACTGGATCAATTACTCTATCTGCAAAGCTATCTAAACTAAAACCCTTGTGAAAGTTAGAATTCTCATGACTTCTATCTACTGCAAATACTCCAATTGATCCTAGTTTAAGTATTATGTTTTTGTAATTACAACTCTCATATAATAACTCTGTTAAGCTATTTACTGTAGAGTCTTGATCTGCCAAAGAAAATCTAGCTTCTTTCTCGTTAGGTGTAATTAATTCAAAATTTTTGAAATCGGTAATATTTCCCCATCTACTAGCAACTTGGCTATCTGCTACTTTTAAAACATTTTTATTTATACATTTTGTAAATTCTAAAATCGAATTTTTATTAAAAATTCCATGTCTAAAATCACTAAAAATAATTGCATCACCTTTAAACTTTTTAATTTTACTTTTAATTTTATTTTCAATATTTTTATCAATGGGTTTATTGTCAAGAGTATCTATCTTCAATAACCTATGATTGTTGTTAATAATTACATTTTTGAGAGTTGTTGGTCTTGTTTTATCTACAAGTAATTCTAATTTTATATTTTCTTTGGTGATTTTTTTTTTTATAAAGTCCTTATAATAATCATTTCCAGATATTGTTATAAACTCAACGTCTGCGCCTGCATTTTTTAAATGTAATGCTACAATACCTGCGCCACCTAAATAATCTACTTTCTCTTTCTCAGTAACACTAAAAGTTGGAGTTTTAGTTTGTCCACCTATAAGATTTGTATCTGTTAAACGATCAATAATAGTATCACCTAGTATAAGAACTTTTATTTTTTTCAAATTAGTGACTACTTTTTTTAATTTAGAAAAACTAAATTTGTGAGTTCTCATCAAAACTAGTAATTTTTCATATTTTAAAGAAGGTTTTTCAGTTTCAATTATTTTAGAAGATGAATAAACAATGTCTCCAGGTGTAAAAAGTATTTTTCCACCATAACTTTTAAGGATTTTAATTTCTTCTTCTGTAGCTTTCATATTTTTTTTTGAATACTCAAAACCTTTTGCAAATATATTTGGTCTAAGTTTTTTAATAATATTATGTGGAACAGGATCATCATCAATAACAACATAATCTACCATTTCGAAGGCTGCTAAATTTGCAGCCCTTATTTGATGAGGTATATGAGGCCTGTATATTCCTTTAGTAATATACTTATCATGAGTTATACTTACAATTAAACAATCAACCTTAGACCGAGCATATGCCAAATGTCTTATGTGTCCAGGATGGACAACATCAAATACACCATGACATAAACCAATCTTTTTTTTTTTAATTTTTTTTTTTAATAATTTTATATTTGTTATTTTGTGCTTGTATCTTGAAAAAAATTCAATACTCATAAAATTATTCTTATAATATATTTACTTTAAATACTTAAACCAATTTTTTGTTGCTTTATTTATATTTTTAACATTCCATAAAGGTGCGTCACTCCAATGATCAATATTTTTAATCATCTCTCTCACACCATCTTCAAATTTGATTTTTGGTTTCCATTTCATGTCCTTTTTAATTTTACTTATATTTGCCCATGTACACTCTGGTTCGCCAGGTCTTTTAGGGATATTAATGTAATTGCCACCAATTAATTTGATTAATCTTATGATGCTTTGAGGTGACCCAGCTCCTAAATTATAAATTTTATTTTTAATTTTACTTTTGGCACATAAATAAAAAGCTTCTGCAATATCATTTACATATAAAAAGTCTCGTCTTTGTTTGCCATTACCTACAAGAGTAAATGGTTTATTGCTTAATTTTTGTTTGAAAAACACCCCAAAAACTGCTCCGTAAGCTCCGGTGGTTCTGACTCTAGGACCATAAGCATTAAAAATTCTGATCGAAATTATTGGAAGATTATAAACTTTAGACCAATGAGTACATAACTGTTCACCCATTAATTTACTTAGAGCATAAGGGTACTTTGGGTCAAGAAAATGATTTTCCTTTGTTGGAACAGAAGCCAATCCATAACATGATGAAGAAGCTGCATAAACAAACTTCTTTACTTTTAATTTTCTTGCAAGCTGCAACATTTTAAGAGTACCGTTTACATTTGTCTCAAAATAAAGCTCAGGATGCTCTATAGATGGAACTATGTCACCTTTACCAGCTAAATGAAAAAAATAATCAATCTTTTTGGAACCTATATTTTTTAAATCTAAATTATTAATATTTTTCTTTATAAATTTTAATTTTTTATTTTTTAAATTATGTTTAATATTTTTTAAATGTCCTCCTGATAGATCATCAACTAAAAATACTTTTATTTTTTTTTTTAATAATAAATCTACAATATGACTGCCTATAAATCCTGCCCCACCAGTAATTAGTGCAGTTTTTAAACTCATTTTACTTTTAGATTTTGCATTCTTTTTACATTAAAATAAATATCATTTTCGAATGAATTTGGAACCTTGTTGTCATCAAAAGCATTAAAAAGACTATTTATTGCGTCTGATATTGAATGCGAAGGTATAAAGTTTAATTGTTTTTTAATTTTATCAGAATTAATATGATATGATCTATTATCATTACTATCAGTCCTAATAATTTCAATATTTTTTTTGTATCTTTTGTCATAGATACTTTTAACTAACTCTGCCAAATCAAGAATTGACATATTTTCATACCCAACATTAAATATTTGATCTTTAATTTTATCAGTTTCAGAATTAATTAATAAATCTACTGCATCACAATAATCTTTTATATTTAAATTTGGTCTTAACTGATTTCCTCCGAATACAGTAATTTTATTTTTAAAGAAAGCATGATTAGACAAAATATTGACAGATAAATCTAATCTCAGTCTTGGTGCATAACCACAAACAGTTGCTGGTCTAAAAATTACACCTTCAAATGTGGAATTTGTATGCTTAAAAAGGATTGGTTCACACAATCCTTTAAACTTATTATACAATGTTAATGGCACAAGAGGATGATCTTCTTTTACATCTTTTTGTTCAGATACCCCATAAACAGAACTCGTTGAAGCATAAATAAATCTTTTAATGCCTGCCTTTTTCGCTGATACAACCATTGGCTCAAAAGCATCATAATTTATAGTTTTTGATAACTCTTCATCTAAAACGTAGCTAGCATCATTAGAAATGCAAGCTAGATGAACAAAAGTATCATATCCCTCACTTTCTTTTTCAATTTGATTTGAATTTCTTATATCTCCTTCAACAATCTCTAAATTTTTATGTTTTTGTAGAAATTTGTGTCCAAAATATAATGTGTCAAAAACTTTAACATGATAACCTTTTTCTAAAAAATAAGGAGTGAGCATACTTCCAACATAGCCAGCTCCTCCAGTAACAAAAATTTTTTTTGGCATACTATTTATATTTTATATTTTGATTTTTTTGCATCATCAAAAAACATTTGGACTGTTTCTTGTGAAAACAAATCTAAATTTTTGTTGAAATTTTTTGTTTTTTTTAAAATTTCGGGTGGAACTGTAATTATATGACACTTAGATTTTTCTGCCTGTATGATATTAAAAGGTTCTCTTACACTTGCCCAAAGAAATTTGATATTCTTAAACTTCCTAGCTATTTTCAAATGTTTTTTAATTTCAATCTCAGGGTCTACTCCAGAATCTGCAATCCTTCCACAAAATATTGATAAAATTATAGGAGTTTTACTACCTAAGTATTTTATAATTTGTTTTGTTTGATTAGTTGTAAAAATAGCTGTCACATTAATTTTTATACCCTTATTATTTAATTTTCCTATTAGTTTTGCATTTGAAATTTTTTTTGTATTTATAACGGGTATTTTTACATAAACACTTTTCCCCCACTTTGATATTTCATAAGCTTGCCTTTCTATCTCATCAGTTGTGTCTCCAAAAATTTCAAAAGAAATTGGCTTATTTTTTGTTATACTAATAACTTGCTTAGCAAATGTTTTATAGTTTTTAACACCTGCTTTACGCATTAGCGAAGGATTGGTTGTATAACCATGAATATATTTAATTTTTCTTAAAGCCTTAAAATCATTTAGATCTGCACCGTCTGCATAAATTTTAATTTTTGTTTTTTTAATATTTATCATTGAAAATAACCTCTACAGCTTTTTTAAAAGATTTTACAGTAAAATCAGGATTATTGGGTTTTTTTTCCTCATAATTTCTGTCAATAAATATTGTTTTACATTTAACTTTTTTTCCAGCCTCAATATCACTCCATCTATCGCCTATAAGATAGCTCATCCTTGTATCAATATTAAATTTTTTAATAGATTTTAATAACATCCCAGCATTTGGTTTTTTGAATTTTGACCTAATAGAAAGAGATGAACAGTAATATAATTCATCATAGTTAATCTTTTTTTTTAACTTAACATGCATTAAATTTAATTGATTAATTTTTAACTTTCTTTTTTTTAAATCTGGTTGATTGGTTACAACAATCAATAAATAATTTTTCTTAAGTTTATTACATAAATTAGACACGTAAGGATATAATTTAAATTTACTTGCTTTGGTAGGTGCAAAAGATTTTCCACTTTTAATATTTGGTATGTTTAATACACCGTCTCTGTCTAAAAAAATAGCAGGTTTTTTCTTTACCATTTGGTTTTGTTGCTTTGCAGTAAAGGATGGCTGACCAGAGCATGCCAGACTACAGCTTGATATGCTTCAGAGTAAGGTGTCACAAGTGAAGAATTTATTTTAGGTATAATAACTACATTATCGGCATTTTTTGCAATAAATCCATCATCCCTACCAACAACACCAAAAATTTTTGAATTTTTTTTTTTAGCATATAGTGCTGCATTAATTAAGTTTATACTAACTTTTTTTTTTAAATTACCACCTCCAACGGAAAAAACAAAAATTGCATCTCTATTTGAAAGTTTAGATATTTTTAACCAATTTGATAAAGATGTGTTCCAACCATCATCGTTAATTCTAGCTGTTAGTTCCGAAACATTGTCCAATGGTGTATACGACTCAATATTACATAGCTTTCTAAAATCATTTACTGCATGAGATGAATTTCCAGCGCTACCGCCAACACCTAAAAAAAATAATCTTCCTTTTCTAGCTTTTAATTTTTTAATTTCCATAACCATTTTTAAAATTGATTTTTGATCAATAGTTTCAGAAATTTTAGAAATGCCTTGAAAGTAATTATTTATAAATTTAATATTTTTGTTAATCATTTTTATAATTAGTAAGAATTATAATACCTTATGACAACAACTAATTTTTTCCTAAATTTATTTAAAAAGAAGATAACTTTTTCCACATCCTGCAACGTTATACCAAGGTTCATATAGAATCTGGTATTTTTTTAATAATTTTTTAACAACAAGAGGCACACCTTTTTTTGGATGTCCTTTGTAGGTAGTGTAATAATCATCAATATATAAAATAGTACCATCCTGAAAAAATTTTAATGCAAAATTAAGACTAGAATTAACACTTTTTTCTAAATCACAATCGATATTAATAAATGACACATTTATATTTTCTTTTTTAAATTTTGAAATTAAATTATTATTTAAAGTATCTTCATAAAATCCTTTATACAATTTAACTTTTTTATATTTTGTATAACTTGAGATGATTTTTTTAAAATTTTTATCTGATGTTCTTAATAGACCTTTTAAATGCCAAATATTTTGCTTATCGTTATTTCCATGATTTGGTAAACCTTCAAAACTATCAAAAGCATAGAAATTCATTTGCATATTTTTGATAATAGCCTCTCTTAATGCAAATCTAAAAGTTCTAGCTCTATGGCAGCCAAATTCAAAATAATCTCCAATAATTTTATTATTATATAAAAAATCAAATGCTCTTTGAAAAAATTTTAATTTTTCAGATTGTCTAAAGGTTTGGTTATATTGTATTTCTTGTTTTTTGGTAGGTCTTTTAAAACTAATATCTACCCATGGTTCCTTAAGTATGTTTTTAATTTCTGATTTCATGTATATTTAATATTCTATTTTTTATTCAAGTAAATTATTTAAAAAATTTTGAAATTTCTTCTGCAATTCTTTTATTTCCATAATCATTATAGTGAAGTAAATCTAAATAAACCAAATTTTTATCATTAACAAATACATCTGTTAAATCATAGAATTCAAAAAAACTATTTTTTTCCATATTCTCTGCATAATATGCAGCTTTTTCGAACCAAATTTTTATATTTTGTTGAAATCTTTTAAAATATACTTTTGAAAAATATTCATCTTCATAATTACTTTTAATATTTTTTTGACCGATAGTTGGTTGAAGGAAAATCTTGCAATTAATTTTAAACTCAGTGCAAAGAGATTTTATTAACCTTAGATTATAAATATAATTTTTGTATAATCTATCATAATCATCCATATTTGGGAAGGGATCATGAGTGTCATACTCTTTTTGAAATAAATTAGAATTCAACGGATCATTATTTTTTTCTTTATAAAAATTTTTAAAATCAAAAATTTTCTCTATTTTATTAAATATTAACCCTGCGTAATGAAGAGATTTAAATTTATACAATGGAGCACTTGAATTACTTAAATATTGCTCATTGTAATTAATTATTTCCTCATAATAATTCCACTTTTTATTTTTACTATAAACGTAACTTAAAAAATCATTAGCTCCATGAAAAAAAATAATATTTTGAAATTTAAAATTTCCTAATAAATTATAAATCATAATATATTCATCTAACGATTTATATCCTGACATTCCAGCATTAATTATATTAAGATTTGCATTTTTGACTCTTAATATTTTTTCTAAGTTAGCAGAAATAGTGTTTTCATTATTTGATGTTGTATTAGCACCTTCCGCTGTTGATCCTCCAATAAAGATTATGTTATTTTTTCCATCATCATTTATTTTTCTATTTGGATTTCCATTATGAATAAATCCATAATTATCAGTGAAAAGTCCAATTCCATCCTTAAAGTTATTGTAAGTATATCTACGCGCTAATGTATTTGGTGCCCATCTCCCTCCTGTTGAAAAGGTATATCTATTAGCTAATTTTCTTTTCTGTGATTTAATTTGATCCGAGTATGGATCAATAATATTTACTTCTAAACTACTCAAAGAATTTTTTTTGTAGCTATCCCATGTTTCTTTTTTTGAATAATAATTTAAAGAATAATAATAGGATAAAACACCTTCTAATAGTACAATTAATAAAACAATTGTTGAAGAAACTATAAATATAGGCCTCATATAAAAAATTAATTAATTTTAAGCATTAAGTATATTTTATTTTATTTTAAACTATATTCCATAAAATTATGAACACAGATGAATTTATAAAATTATATGATCAATTAGAGGCACACGAATCTTCAAAAATATGTTTCGATGAAAGATATATTTATAAACCAATAATTTTAAATGATTTAAACATTGGTAAAATGAGAAGTGAAGCAGAACTCTGTTTTAATGTTGATAGAGAGCATACTAACAGATCAGAATATATAACTAAAGAACTTTGTAATGGATTAACCGAAAATGAGTTTAACAACATTAAACTTATAAACAAAAAAATTTCTGAAAATCAAAATAATTGGCATCAAAAAGTTTTTCCTTTTTCAACTATATTGATGCACACCTATCAAAATAGATTAATAAAAAAATTTTTTCCAGACGCAAAAAATATATTAGAGATAGGTCCTGGCTCTGGATATCTGTCAATATTACTTTCTCTAGAAAAAAAAAATGTTTTTGCAACTGATATTTTTCAACCTCACTATATTTTCCAAAACTATATTTATAAAATTTGTACAAATTTAAATGAACTGGTTGAAAACGATAATTTTGTTTTAGATAAAGGTGCTATTAACCATATTCCTTGGTGGAAATTTAGAAAATTAAAAGGAAATGAATTTAAAATTGATTTAGTAGTTATGAACCATATGATAGTAGAAATGGAAAACAACTCACTTAGAAAAATTTTGAATTTTCTTGATAGTCCAGCAATAAATAATCCTCCAATATTTTGTGAAAGTCTTGGTCATCAAAAATATAATTCACCAAAAAGTGTGTTTAAAATTTTAGAAGAATTTAATTATGTTACAAATTATAGTGGTGGACATTTTAAAGAAACAGCAAAAGTATATGTTTTTAAAAAAAATTTAGGAAATGAAAATAAAAAAAAAAGTGAGTTTATTAAGAACTTGTTTCGTTTCGTACCTTTTGGAAAATTATTTTATTTTGTTTTATCCTATATTCTAAATGAAATTAGTAACTATACTAATAAAATTTACAATTATAGAAAAAATAAAAGTTTAAGTAACTTTACAATATTTAAAAAAAAACAATCGATAACTTTTGAAGATTTAATAGGTTACTATAAAAAAAATGATTACAATATTTTGAGTCCTGACGAAGTATTCAATAAAAAATTAAAAGTAAATAAAAAATAAAAATTCTTTAAGAAACATACTTTAAAATCTAAAAATTTTTTTCAGTGCATAAATCAAGCCAATTGAGCTATTAGTACTGGTCAGCTGCACGCATTACTGCGCTTCCACATCCAGCCTATCAA
>MDSV01168592.1_pt1 | contig 15493 bp, 13 predicted proteins | sample 810851 | NCBI WGS metagenome assembly MDSV01 (sample SAMN05326640, study PRJNA326480) | marine metagenome | isolation source: seawater | place: Atlantic Ocean: North East | collected 2012
TCCATGTCTTAAGACAAAGTACCATCGGCGCTGAAGGGCTTGACTTCCGAGTTCGGAATGGGATCGGGTATGGCCCCCTCGCAATAATCACCGGCAAATAGGGTATATATATATTGAAGTTTGTTGTAAATAGGTAAATTAACTTTGATAAAAGCAGGTGGTGGGTGTGATAAGAATTGAACTTATGACCTCTACGATGTCAACGTAGCGTTCTACCACTGAACTACACACCCTTTAAGTGTTTAATAGTGATATCTAAACCATCTTCAATCTTTGTAAAATATTCTTTATTAATATTTAAAAATTTATTTAATTTCTGAAACGTTCCTGAGGACTTTTTTGGATCATGTTTTTCAAGTTTTTTTCTTATTACTTTTGGCTTAGATCCAATCTTGTTGCTTATCAGATCAAATAATATATCGATTCTTATAGATCTACCTGTGCCTAAATTAAGATTTTGGCAAGTTGTTTTTTTTTGTATCTTTGACATTGATCTTTTCATTATTTCAACAACATCTTCAACATAAACAAAATCCCTAGTTTGAAAACCTCCGTTTATTGTAATTGGTAAATTTTTTAACATTCTAGAAATGAATATTGGAACTACTGCAGAATATGAACTTTGTGAGTTTTGATATGGACCATATATATTAAATAATCTTAAACCAACCGAAGATATTTTGAAAATATTGTGAGCAATTTTTGCATAATTTTCCATTGTTAATTTATCCTGGGCATAAGGCGATAATATAGAAAATTTTTCAACATTATCACTTCCTATAGGTAAATTGCCATATATAGCTGATGAAGATGCATACACCACAGGTACAGAATATTTTTTTGCAAACTCAAATACTCTCATAGCACTAAGTAAATTGTTAGAAGAACTTTTGTAAAACTGTTTCAAAGATAAAGGAACAGATGCTTGAGCTGCAAGATGAAAAATGCCATCTAGTTTTTTTGTATTTAATTTATTTATATCTTGAATTTTTTTTCTTATTAATTTTTTTCTTAGGTGTTTTGGGAAATTTTTTAAGCTTCCTTCAGAAAGATCGTCAACTAAAATTAGATCATGTTTTTTATACAAATTTTTAACTAAATTTATTCCAATAAAACCTGCAGAGCCAGTAATTAAATATTTTCCTTTTTTCATACTAAAATAAATTAGATATTATAAGATAATTAATTTTCAGTCTTAATAATGTCCGAAATTTGTTTTATCATACTTTTCTTTGTTGGTAGAACGTTCTTTTCCATATTTTTTTGAATTTCTAAATAATTATCTATGACATATTTGGTTACTTTTAAAAAAGAATCTTCGTTACGTTTAGAAATAAAAATTCCAATTTTATTTCTTACTATATAGCTAATATCATCAAATATTATTACTGGTCTATTACGCGACAAGGATTCATCAACTACATATGGGGTGGCTTCTGTATAAGAGGGTAATATAGTAATATTATTTTTATCATAAATATCAATTAGTAAGTGTGTATCTGCAATATAGCCAAGCTGTTTAACTTTTGTATTTAGAATATTATGATTTTTAGAGTTACCAACAATAGAAAGTTCTGCATTTATTTTAATTTTATTAAACATTTCTAAAAATTCAAAAATTCCCTTTTCTTTACTCATCCTTCCAACATATAAAAATCTTACTTTATCCAGCTGGGCATGTTTATGGTTTTTTAACCATACATCATCTAATCTTGATATATAAACAAGTTTAGATTTTTTTTTATCAAAAAGTCTTTCATGACAGACAATAACTTCTGATCCAAAGGTAACTATTTTATACATTATATGATAGATCCAAACAAACCATGATCCTAAAATATGTCTGTACTCCTCATGACCACTACTAAATAAATATACAAAAATTTTTTTTCTAAAAAGAAATAAAAATAAAAAAGCAATAAAAGTATAAGGTGTTATGCATACTAATAAATAACTTGCGTTTTGCTGTCTAAAAGTTTTAAAAATATTGAAAATAAAATTAAAAATATTTGATGATACCAATATATTTTTTAGATTAATTTTTTGAAATTTTTTTGTATTTGATTTTCTAACAAGATAATGAACATTAAAATAATCATTTAATCCTTCTGGTAAAACTTTTAAATCAAGGTTTTCGCAATAAAAGCCATTTTTATCTCTGGAAACTTTTTCATTATTTAAAATGATTAAATCTTTATAAATCATCAATTTTATATGATTGTTTTTTAAGTATTAGTTTGTAAGAAAAAATGTAAATAATAAAAAACATTAAAGAATAATACTTACAAAATGATCCATTTTTCATCATAAATACAGCAGGTAAAATGAGCAATAAATAGATTAGATTTATAATAATTGAGGTTAAATAATTACTCTTTAAGATATCATTATTTTTTTTTAGTAACATTTTATACAAAATCATATGCAGGTGTTTTTTATCAGGGTGAATTGGTGAAGTTTTTTCTTTTAATAATTTTCTAAAAAAAGAAAAAAATACTTCAAAGAATAAATAAAATAATAATATGCAAAAATAGAAAGGTGAAATTTCAGGATTTTCTAAACTTGTTTTTATTACTGATATTGCTGTAAAAGCACCTAAAAAATAAGCCCCACTATCACCAAGAAAAACTTTTGCTTTAGGAAAATTAAAAAAAATAAATATTAATAATACCAATGATTGAAAAAATAACAGATTTATTAAGCTATTATCTGCATTAAAAAAGATATTTATAATTAATAAATTAATTAATATTATAAATGAGTGTATGCTTAAAAGTCCATTATATCCATCAATTAAATTTGCACCATTAATTATAAATAGAAAACATAGACAAATAAAAATTAACGAAAATAATTTATAATCTGCTAGCCAATTGTTTAATATCTCTATACCAGTCCTTTGAATATAAAAGTCATTATATTGTATTAATATAATTAGAAATAAAACCATTAAAGAAAGTCTAATTATTGGTTTAATATTTTTTTTTAGATCATCAATAAATCCAATTAAAAAAAATAATGTACAAATTGAAAAATAATCAAAAAGAATTGTATTTTTTATTAAGGACAAGTAGAAAAAAATAATTAAAAAAGAAAAGAATAAAACTAAACCTCCAGCTGTTGATGTTGGTGCCTTATGAAAAGATTGTGGTTTATTAAACTCATTATCAATTAGAAAATTGGCATCGTATTTTTTTAATGCAGGTAGAATATTCCTGTAAAGTAGTAAACTAAAAACTACTAAAAAAATTAGTATAAATAAATTACTTAAATCCATATTTTTTTAACGAATTAATTGATATGTAAAATAATGACATTAAATTTTTTAAAATACCAAATTTATTGTATTTTTTGTTTATATACCAAATCCAGTAAAGATTTTTTATTTTATTGCTCTGAAGCGAGTCTTTTCTTATCCTATATTTCATTAAATTATCTTCTAAACAATAAGCATTATTTACTTTTTTTAAAATTTGGCACTTAAAAAAATAATCTTCACAAATTTTTGTTTTGCTAAACTTTATATTACCTATTATTGATCTTTTTATTATCATTGTGCTAGTTGCAATTGAAGTATTTTTAGTAAAATTATTAAAATTAAAAACTTTTTTTGGCTTTATTTCCTTACTATTTTTTTTATTTTCAGTTGATCTAAATATTGAATAATTTGTATATGTAAAGTCATAATTATTTTTTATCATAAAATTTATTTGCTTTGAAAGCTTATCTTTTGCCCAAATATCATCTGAGTCTATAAAAGCAATATAAGCAGATTTAGAATTTCTCATACCAAGGTTTCTACAAAAACCTGCTTTTTTATTCTTTTTTAGCCATATAATTTCTATACTTTTATTTTGACTAAAACTTTCTAAAATTTTTTTAGTTTTATCATTTGAATTATCATCAATAATAATTAGTTTCCAATTATAAAATGTTTGGCTAAGAATTGAATTAATTGTTTCAAGCAGAAATTCTGACGAGTTATAATTAGGTAAGATTATATCTACAGCAATGTTGTTATTTGTTGACATTATTTTTTTTTTCATTTTCTAGTAGTTGCTTTGCGCTTAGAACTATAGAAACAATTAATATAATATATGTAATGTTACTTGTGGTAAAAAAACTCCCAGAACTTCTTATTGGAAAACCTATTAGAATTAGACTTATGATAGATGGCATTAAAATTAGATTTTCCAATCTATCTTCACTTAGTGCTTTAAGATTTTTAATAATAAATCTTATAAATAATATTCCTAATAATATTACCAAAGAAATTCCAACTAATCCTGTTTCTGTTAGTATTTGTAAATAATAATTGTGAGGGTGATTTCCACATATTCTTGTATGTTCCTTTAGTTGTATTCTTTTACAGTCCCAAAAGAAAGATTTAATACCGCCCCCAAATAATTTATTTAGTTTCCAAGTATCTACAGCAGCTGCAAATAATTTTGCATGGCCTAAACTATCTCCTTTTCTATTTAAATAAGCAGAGTCATTCAATTTTCTCATTGAGTCAGGTGGATAAATAATTTTTTGTTTAACTTTTTTTTCTAAATTTTCTTCATTATTTGCAATTTGGTCTAAATGTTTGGGATAAATGATTTTTAAAATTGCTATTGGATGCTTTAAATAAGTTAAAGCATAACCAAAATTATCTTTTAATTTACTATCAAGAGAAAACATTAAATAAAGTAACGCTATTAAAGTGGTTAAGCCCATAAATGTTGTTAGGCGTTTTTTTGGAAATAATAAAATAAGAGCAAACAGACCTAACATAAATAGTAAAAGTGGCATTCTGTTTCCAGAAAGAAGTATTGCACTGCCTAAAATACTTATTGTAATTAATGTTAAAAAAAAAACAAATATTCGCTTTTCTTTAAATAAATAAAAAATTGAAAATATTAAAAAAAAACAAAAATTTTGTAAATATCCACCAGCTACATGTTCATCATTAAAAAAGCTTGAATTAAATCTTAAATAGTTTTCAAATCCTAAAATATTATATCCATAGAAATACTGATAAATTATATCAAGAGATATTAAAAAAACACAACATGCAGATGAATATAAAAAATATTTAAGGTTTAAAAATTTTTTGTAAATTAAAATATGTATTATTAATAAAAATATGAAATATCTAAAATATAAAAATGATTTAATTAATAAATTTAAATTATCTTTATGTGTTGGATAATGTTCTAAATTAGATTCATTATAATATATTGAAATGATATAATTTAATAAAGTAGAAACAAATACTGTGATAAAAAATATAAAAATAATTTTTAAAGGAATATTGAACTTGAACTTTAAAATTTCATAACGAAGGTAGTAAAAACTAAATAAACAAAAGATTAATATATTAACATTTACAATAAAATTACCAGCGATTAGAGCTAAGGGGAAAAAAGCAAAAATTATACTTATTATTAAATTATATTTTTCATTTATGTTTTTTTTGTTAATACGCATATGTCAATCTTGATAGTACCACAAAAAATTTTTTAATAAAAAAACAGGTGTAAATAGTATAATAAAATTTTTTACGCTAAGTATATTTACTCCAGAGTTAAAAAGAACATTTATACATTTACTGTATTCTCTTTCTATTTTATAATTAATAAATTTTTGATTAAAAAGAACTTTTTTAATCTTATTAAATTGTTTGATATTTAAGTTGGATTTATTTTCCTCTAACCATTGTCCCATTTCATTTATTTCTGTCTTGTTATTTACTATAGATAAATTGCTACCATGCAGTCTATAAAATGCTAGCGGTATTTGTATACTTTTAAAAATACATATTTTGGAAAGTCTTAAAAATAAATCAAAATCTCCGATAATAGAAAATCTACCATCAAACTTTTTTTCTAGCTTTAAAAAAAATTTTTTTCTCATAATAACTGTTAATATTCCAACACTATAAACATCTAACAATTTTTCATAAATTGCGCCGTTTGGTAATTTTTTATGAGTATATATCTTTTTATTTTTTAATTTTTTATTCATGATCCAGTAATTACTGAAAACTAACCCCACGTCTTCATTGTCAAAACATTTCATTTGGATCTCTAGCTTATTATTGATCCACAAATCATCTGTGTCTAAAAACGCTATATATTCACTGTTTGTTTTTTCTATAGCTAAATTTCTAGCTTCATAGAGAGAAGTATGTTTGTCTGAATAATAATATTTAAATCTTTTATCATTGAAACTTTTAAAAATTTTTGCACTAAAATCGGTTGATTTATTATCCCAGAAAATTAATTCCCAATTATCATAAGTTTGGTTAATTAAACTTTCAATAGCATCCCTTAAAAATAACTCACCATTAAAACAGTTCATTATTATACTTACTAATGGTTTTTTTTCTTTTATTTCCACTTAAATTTATTTTCCTTATATACCGATTCCAAAACATCTTTATCACGCTTTGTATCCATGCATTTCCAAAATCCTTTGTGTCTAAAGGCATGAAGTTGACCATTTGAAGAAGCTTTTTCTAAAGGAGTTTTTTCTAGAATTGTTTTATCGCCTTTAATTAAATTAAAAAAATCATATTTTGCTATGAAAAAGCCACCATTTATCCAGCCTTCTGAAACTTGAGGTTTTTCTTTAAATGAAAATACTTTATTTTTTCTTAAAACAATTTCTCCAAATCTTGCGGGTGGTCTTACAGCGGTTACAGTTGCAAGTTTATTATGTTTTTTGTGAAATATTTCTAATTTTTTTAAATTTACATTTGAAATTCCATCTCCATAAGTAAACATGAAATTTTCTTTTTTATTTATGAATTTTTTTATTCTTTTTAAACGTCCACCTGTTAATGTTTTTTCACCAGTATAAACTATTGTAATTGTACAACTTTTATTAGATGTTCTAAATTTAAATTTACTATTTAATTTTTTAAAGTTTTTAAAATAATTTTTAATTACATTACTTTTATAACCAGTTGCAATATAAAAATCATTATAGTTAAATTTTAAGTATAATTCTATTATATGTATTAATATAGGTTTACTTCCTATTTTTACCATTGGTTTTGGGATTGATTGTGTATATTCTGAAAGTCTAGATCCTAAACCTCCTGCCAGTATAATAATTTTCATAAAATATTTACCATTTGAAACTTATTTTATTCTTTGGTTCAATTAAATTCTCATTTGGTCTATGTACTAAATTTGAGATATTTAAAATAATACTCTCTCCTTTAGAAATGCCTTTAAACCCAAACCAAACCTTTGGTGGTACAGTTAATCTTACGTAATTTTTTTTACCAACTTCAATTACCTTAAAACGATTTACTTCATGGGAATAGAAAACAAATTTTACTTTTCCATAAGGTACCGACAAATTTAGGGTCATTTTTTTATGTTGTTTCCAAGCTTTAACTTTATTAAATTTAATTTTAGAAAAATAAGCTTCAGCAAAATTCCAATTTTTTAATTCTTTTTTTTTAAGTATATGCATTACATTTCCTGATTTTACTTTTATAATTTTAAGTGGAACGATTTTAATTTTGTCTAAAATATTTTTGCCCATGGTAAACCTCTTTTATATGCTAATAGTTGATATTTTTTGATTTGTTGTTGCGTTATATTTTCAGCTTTATTAATGTTACTATAAAATTCTTTATACCAACCTGCTACCATTTCAATAGTTTCTTGAAAACTTAGAACACTTTTCCATCTTAGTTTTTTTTTTGCTTTATTACAATTTAATCTAAGTAGTTTAGACTCTGAAAAATTTTTTTTTGTTTTTTTTACTATTTTCCATGAAACATTAGGCCAATACTTGCTCATTGAATTTACAACATCCAGCACACATAATTCTCTAGAAATATTTGGACCAAAATTAAATGATTCACCATGTAACCTATGATTAAATTTTAAATTTATAGCTAAACATAAATATCCACCAACTGCTTCAAGTACATGCTGCCATGGTCTTGTTGCTTTGGGGTTTCTTAAATCAGCAGGAGAGTTTTTAGACCATTTTCTCACACAATCAGGAATTATTCTATCTTGCGCCCAATCTCCACCACCAATAACATTTCCTGCTCTGGCTGTTGCAATTCGTACTTTTGTTTTATTGCTATTAAAATATGAACTTATATACGACTTAATTAGTAACTCCGCAGATGCTTTGGAGCCACTGTAGGGATCTTTTCCTCCTAAAAGATCCGTTTCTTTATACCCTGTATTTATTTCCCTATTAAAATAACATTTATCACTAGTTATAATAATTGCTGTGCAGCTATTTTTCAGTCTCCTTAATGATTCTAAAATGTTTAAAGTTCCAATAACGTTTGTCTGCCAAGTTGTTGTAGGATCCTTATAGGATAGTCCAACTAAAGGTTGTGCAGCTAAATGAAATAAAAAATCAGGTTTAAATTTAATTATTTTTTTTTCTATTTTTTCTTTATTTCTAATATCTAATCTTAAGTCCTTAATATTTTTATTAATTTTTGAAGCTTGAAAATGTGACGGAGAAGTAGGAGGATCTAGTGAAATTCCCATAATATTCGCACCTAGTAGGTTTAACCAAGCAGTTAACCAAGATCCCTTAAAACCAGTATGTCCGGTTATAACTATTCTAGATTTTTTAAAAATTTTAAGATTTTTCATTTATTTATATTTTGAATTATTAAATATATCATATAACTTATTTACTTTATCATAAAAGCTTCCAAATTTTCTTTTTCCATTAAGTTGGTTCCTGCTATAAGCTTATTTCTAATTTTTAAAAATTCATCTTCATACTCTTTTTTTTTTTAAAATAAAAATATCTTTAAGTTTTGATGCTAATTGTGCTTCAGGAACTGCATTAACTAATTCATGTTTATCAGAAAACACATCTAAATAATTATCCATAATATTCAATTCACTCATTACTGAAATCACCACATTTCCCATTATAATTGCATCAAAGATACTTGCCGTTGACATTGAAATTGTACAATATGATTCGCTAAGTTCTTCATAAAGACTTTTTTTAGACCACTCCCATCCCGTGGGTAAACTGTTCCATTTAATTTTTTTAAGGATTGATTTTTTATTCATCATAGGGTGAGCTTTTACTCTAACTTTTAAATTTAATTCATTAATTATAAGAGAGTTATTTAAATATATTTTTGTCAAATTTTCTAAATTAGGTTCTGTAAAAAGAGATAAAAGTATTAATATGTTTTTAGGTGATTTTTTAACTATTGTTTTTTTTTGATCAAAAGGTTGTCTTAAAGAAGCTGCTGTTAAGATTCTCTCTTTTGGAACTCCTTGCTCTAACAGAATATTTTGACTAAAACTTCCTAAACAAGCTACGTAATCTGGTTTTACCTGACTATCCCATTCACTTTTCAAATAATGATAAGCCATATATTCTCTTGAAATTAATGAATGGTAAAATCCTATTAGAGTAGACTTAACAGGCATTTTTTTTAATATATATCTAATCGGATGTTCTGACATCATATTTTCATAACGATCATATAAAGTGATAGAATCAATTTCAGAACCCCATTTTTTTATAGCGGGTATATAGCGCCAAAATATTGCGGACTGTTCTCCAAATTGATGTAGTTTCTCTCTAAATACTAGTTGATCTAACTTAATTCCTGGATATGGAATATTATAACTTAAAGTTTTTAAAGATTTAATAGCATTTTTAAATGCCAAAAAATAATCTGTTAAGCTTAACCAATCTTCAGGTATTAAATAATTAGTTTTTCTTAAGTTTTTATAGAATTTAATTGAAGTTCTATTTTTAAAAAGCCAAGGAAGACTATAAACAATTAAACCTTTTTTTTTCAGCCAATCTGGTAAAATAGTAAAGTACTTGCAGGTCATATTGTTATCCTTGAAAACATTTAAATCATCTAAACAATGATGAAATAAAGTAATATTACCCCTAGGTTTTATTATTTTTTTTGGTCTAGAAGCTCGTGCACAAAAATAATTAAGTACCAGAAAGATAATAGTTTTAAATTGACTCAGTAAACCTTTTAAAAATAAATTAAAAATGTCTTTAGATAAATAGAATTTTGATAGAAAAGGAATTTTCACTTTAAATTCTGAAGAAAAATTTTGATAAATAAGTTTTAATAAAAAAATATCCTCACATACAATAAGTATCGTTTCTTTACTATTATTTTTTAAATAATCTTTAATTGCAAAAAATTGGCAAATATTCAAATAAAAATTGGAATAAGAATTATTTCTTCCTGCAATTTGTGTCATCCACCAATAAATTGAATCATTATTAAATATTCTTTGAGATTCAATCCATTTTAAAAATGGAGCTTTTTCAGACCTTGCGTATAAATGGATTTTATCTTGAATATTAATTTTTTTTCCAGAAGATCTACTTTCCCAATTTTTCATTTTCAGATATGAATTTCCAAAGTAAATCCAAGGTGTTTTATATTTTATATTTTCAGATGAATGAGCAAGATTAATCTTCATAACTCTAAAAATTATTCACCTCCTGATACAGAAAGCGTTTGACCCGTCATATATGAATTTTTTTCTGTCGCCATGAATGCAATATAATTTGCGATTTCAGAGGCTTCAGCCATTCTATTTATTGGAATAAGTTTAATTCTTTGATTTACTTTAAGGGTTTTTTTTAATCTTTTGTGAATTTTTGTTTTTGTGACACCAATCCTAATATTATTAATTAAAATATTTTTTTTAGCCCATGACTTAAATTTATTTGGGATAAATTCTAAACAATGTTTTGCTACGTTATAGTTATAAGAAAATTCTCCACCTCCAAATTTAATTCCAATTGTTGTACAATTTACTATCCTACCCCAATTTTTTTTTAACATAAAATTTAAATTTTCTCTTATTATAAGAGTTGGAATAATTGCATTGATAGTAAGTGAAGTTAAAATACTTTTTAGATTTGTATTTTTAAAACTTCGATTATCAATATATCCTACTAAATTGATAATGGAATTATATTTTCCGTTAAATTTTTTTTTTATAATTTTTGCAGCATTTGAATTATTAAGCTTAGAGAAATCTACCTTAATTAAACTCAAGTTATTATTATTTTTTTTTATTGAAATTAATTTTTTATTATTTTTAAAATAATGAGCAGTAACCAGCCAATTCATTTTTAAAAAAATAGATATGACTTTTAATCCGATATCAGAACTTCCACCTAAAACTAGAACTTTTTTCATAATTTAAATAACCTCATTTTTACTTTCTAAATTGATAACTATATCACAATTTTTTATTGGATTTTTTCTATGAGAGACTATTAAGATAGTCTTTTTACCTTTCAGGCTATCAATTATTTTCATTATTTCTGTTTCCGTATTTGTGTCTAGTGAACTACTAAACTCATCAAGTATTAAAATTGGCGAATTTCTATATAAAGCTCGCGCAATTCCAATTCTTTGTTTTTGCCCTTCTGAGATTTTAGATCCAAGCTCACCAATTTTACTTTCAATATTTAGATTTAGAGATTCAACCATAGCTGTTAATTTACAATATTCGATTAATTCATTAACTCTATCTACATCTATCTCTTCTTTTTCATAACCAAGAGCTATATTTTTAATTATGCTGTCATCAGTTAAGAATGTTGTTTGGGGAACATAACCAATTTTGTTTTGCCATACTCTAATATTTGTTGGATTTAATTCAGTATTATCAATCAAGATCTTACCTTCTGTTGGCTGAATAAGTCCCATAGTTAAATTTGTTAAAGTAGATTTTCCAGACCCACTTTCGCCAACAATTCCTACGGTAATATTTTTATTTATATTCAAGCTAAATTTTTCAATAGTATTTTTTTCTGTACCTGAATATTTAAAACTTACATTCTCAAAAACGATATTATTTTCAAAAATTAAATCTTTAATTATTTTATTTTTATTATATTGATTGTATGAAACAATTTCTTTTTTAAATGAATTAATAATTGCTTTACAGGAATTAATATTAGTAGCTCCTACTAATATTCTATTAAATGATGGTAGAAGTCTGAGAGCTGCTCCAGAATATGCAGCAAGAATGGGAGCTATAGATTCAAAACTTAAATTTTGAACTGAAACTAAATAAAAGAAACCTAAACAAAAAATTAATATGAGAAAAAACTCTACCCACAGACGGGGTAGTTCCTGAACAAAACCTCCTAATAGTGTAGCTTTTGCTGCATTTTTTAAATTTGAATTAAAAAGCTTGGTAAAAAAATTTTCTATTCCTAAGATCTTTATTTCTTTATGTCCTCTAAAACTTTCATTTAAATATTTTATAACTCTTCCTTCAAAAAACTGTTTTCTTTTACCCCAATTTACTAATTTTTTACTTATAGCTAAGTAACTTAATAGTAAGAATGAACAAATAAAAATAATAAATGATATTGTTAAAGTTGGTTCCAAATAAACTAATACTGCTGCGAGGCAAATTGTTATAAAGATCTCACAAAATAAAATCATTGTATGATTGACGGTATTTATAAATATAATATTATCCCCTGCTATATTTCTTACTAATTGTGATGAGTTGGTATTTACATGATAAATATGATCCTTATAAATATAATTACTAAATAGTCTATTTCCCAAATCTTTTCTTACTTCTTGTGTAAAATTATTTCTCCACCAACTAAAGAAAGTTAGATAAATATTTTTTATAAAATATATAATAATAATAGCAGGAAAAATTAAAAATTTATTCTGCATATTAAGATCTATGCCAAAAAAATTAAAGAAATTTGAAAGTATATTTGTATCAATTAAAGTTGCGCTTTTTGAAAAAAATACTGTAAATGCTTGAAAAAAAACTATAATACTTAAGCTTTCAAAAAATGCACTTAATAAAATCAAGATAAAAAATAAATATATAGATTTCTTAAAACCCTTTGAAAGTATAAAAAAAATATCTGATATTGATTTACGCATAGTTTTAAATTAAATCATGATCTACATTATATTTCATTTGTAGATAATCTTTTTCACATTTTGCTTTTATATAATTAATAACCTCTTGAGACAGAATTACATTGCTTTTTGAAATACGTACAGATTGATTAGATGAAAGTTTCTCTACGCGCTTTAAATCAAGTTGTTTTACTGCTTTTTTTATTTGTTCTTCTGAAAAGTTATAGCTATAAAATTTATTAATAAATTTTAAATATTTTAAATTATTTTCTTTTATAAAGCTTAAATCTAAAATTATTACAGGATATTTTAAATTATTTTCTTTTCGTTTTCTCCAGGAAGATAAAAATTTAGCATAGTGACTAACCCACATAAATTTTTTTTCTAATTTTAAAAATTCATTAATTCCTATTTCGTTTTCAAAGTATTGTGTAATTTTTTGTGCATTCAAAGTATGCGTTATGTAGCTTTTAATTCCATTTATTGGCTCTCTTATTAAAACTATGGTCTTACAATACTTTTTTCTTAATGGAATTATTTCATTATATGAAAGATGACTATGCCAAATTTGTGGAAATTCATAAGTATTATAAATACTTCTTTCGTCTAACGGTTTTTCTAGTGAAGCATATGAAGCATAATTTCTATCATTTATTGCTATTTCTCCAGGAAAACCTTCTTTCATAGAAAAACATACATTAAGTAAGCCTAAAGTTAAATGGGTACCAGACCTCGGCATCGAGACAAGCAATGGTTGGTTTTTTGGTCGCGCTAAATAAAATTTTATAAATTGAAAAATTGTTTTAATTAATTTTTTTAGTATTTTTATAAATTGAACAAAAATCATACAACTAAGCTGTTAAATTAAGTCTGGTAGATTGATTAATAATATTTTTAAATGTAGCTTGAAATTGTTGAATTGGATGAGGATTTTTTGCTGAAAAATAATTACAAAATTTTTGAACAGCTTTTTGTACAGTTTTGCCTTTCCACCAAATGTCTATATTTGAAAAGTTTAAATTTATAAAATTTGATAAAACTCTAGGATTATCATGTAGTATACCTTCGTCTTTTAGTAATTTAAAAATACCTAAGTTTTCTCTCTTTATGAATTTCTTATCAAAATCCATCAACAAAATGGATGGTACGTTGCTATGCATAGATTCTAGGAATAGTGTCGATTCTAGAGCTGTATGTATCAACAATCTTGACTCGGCTATAGATTTGACTATTGGAACATTGAAATTTTCCAATTCAATTTTCATTTTTTTATCTAACCAAAAACTTTTTTCATACTCTTGGTAACCGTGAGAATGTTCTTGTGTTGAATAGAGTCTTACTTTTACTTTATTTAAATAATTGTTCTTTAAACGTCTTAAAAAATTCTTTTGAAATTCAACATTATTTCTAGCTTGTGCAAAGCTTAATTGACCACTGATACAACTTTTTTGAAATGCTCTAGGCGTTCCTTGTACGAGGTTTATTTTACCGTTTGGCTCATATGATTGTTTTCTAAAAATAGATTTCAAATTATAAAAATTTATTGTTTTATTGTCTGAGTATTTAGGATTGCCCCATGACAAAAATTTATCAGAATTTTTAATTTCAATTTCACGCTCAACTGAATATTTTGAAGTAAAAAAACTACCACCATGTTGTCCAAATACCAGTGGTACTTTATTTTTTTCTACTTTTGATGCAGCCCAAAATTTAAAAACTTCGTCTGTAAGATGATTATTGGAAGTAAAAATTAGTTTTGGATTTTTTGCCCATGGAGTTTGTAAACAAAAATTACTTAGACTTTTATAACCTTCTAGATAAAAAGCTGGTAAACTCCTAGGCAAAATATCTTTTAAAATTTTTGAAAACTCATCATCGTTTTTTGAATATTGAAATTTTAAACTTCTTAATTTTTTATCAATGGTAAGTTTTTGATTAAAGCTTACTGGTTGATTTATTTTTATATTTTTATTTAATTTAAAATTTAATAAAATTTCTGGAAAAAAACCAAGGTAGGAATTAATTATAAAAATTTCATGATCAAACTTTAAAAATCCCGAAATATAGTAAAATAATTTAATAAAATTTTGCTTAAAATTTTTTTTTTTTGATTTTAACCCTTTTAAAGTTTCAATTTTATAGTTTTTGTTTATTTTTAGGATTTCTTTTTTATTCACTAATAATTTTTTAATTATTAATGAAAATATATAGTGGTTCCAGTCATTAGATTGAAACTTCATTCTGGCATCCCTTGTACTTTGAGGTATCAATTCATTATAGTTTATAAAATTTATTATTTTTGTATTTTTTACACTAAATTCTTTTTTAATTTTTTTTACTACTGCATATTTATCAAAAATAGAAACTATGAATTCAGATAACCATGGTGAAATTATAATTGACCAATATCTCTTTGAAAATTTAGTATTATGGATTTTATTAAGATATATACTGACATCGTTCTCTAATCGATTATATATTTTTTTTAAATATTTTGCGTCTTTTGCTTTTTTTTTTTCGTTATCCCAATGAAATGGTAATATTTGAACTTTATAATTATTTAGAAAATTTGTGTTAATATTTGTTTTGCACCATTCA
>MDSV01073237.1_pt1 | contig 15492 bp, 9 predicted proteins | sample 810851 | NCBI WGS metagenome assembly MDSV01 (sample SAMN05326640, study PRJNA326480) | marine metagenome | isolation source: seawater | place: Atlantic Ocean: North East | collected 2012
CCACTATACTATCGCACACGGTACAAAGTACATAATCGGGAGACTGAACTCCCGTATAGGTGATGGTTTTTCGTTCTCGAGAGAATTCTCGAGACGCTGCTTTCGTGATGTGGCTCGGAAGAGCCAATGGCTTGGCGGCGAAGGCGACTTATGCCAATATATTAGTCAACGAGCGCCCGCGAAAAGTCCAGGGGGATCCCTGCGAAAGTTGAATGCAACCGTGCTACCGTGTCAGCAACAAGCGCACTGTATCCAGATAGCCAGATCGTCACTGCTAGCGCTAGCAGGAGCAGGAGCGCTATCGTGGCACATCTACGTTCGTGAAAAGTCTACCCGCTCGCTCGCCAGAAGCTGGGGCAAATCACTCCTTTCGCGAAAGTCCACTCCCCGCCGCCGCCGCGCCGTCGGTTCGTCGAAACGTCGCTTCCCGTTCCACCACCCCCACCGCCTCCCCGAGCGCCCGCGCGTACTCCCCGTCGCTCGCCTCCTCGAACCACGCCGGTTTCGGCGCCTCGATCTCGACGAAGCGCGCTTCGTCGCCGCGGTCGTCGTCGCCGCCGCGCGGCAAACGCAACCGCGCCGCGTGTAAGCGAACGACCGATTCCTCCGCAGCCGTTTTTTCCTCCCCCGAGCCTGAGCCGTGAACGAGCGCTCCCCCGTACTTGACGTCCCCCGCCAGAGGCCACCCGAGATGCGCCATGTGCAGCCGGATCTGGTGCGTGCGCCCTGTGTCCAGCCGGATGAACGCGTACCGGTCGCGCGTCACCGCCGCGACGCGCGTCTCGGCCAGCTGCACGCGGTTTCCGGTTTTTTTCGTCGACGTCGACGGCAGAGACGCGCCGACGTCCGACGCGGGGTAGACGCGCCACAGACCGTGCGCCGACCGACCGTGGCCCGTGCGCACGCGACGCGGGAGATCCGCGGCGCGAAGAAGGCGTCGCCACTCCCGAAGCTCGTCCTCGGTTCCGTCGTGCGGCGTGGAAATCTCGCAGACGTACGTTTTCTCGGCGGCGCCGTCGCGGAACGCGCTCGAAAACGATCGGTTCGACTGGGGGCGGGTGGCGAACGCCAGACACCCGGACGTGTCCCGGTCCAGCCGGTGGAGCATGGTCACGCGGGGACGCGTTTGGGACGCGAAGGCGCCCACCACCACCCGCGAGACGTCGTCCACGTACACGCCCGCGGGCTTGTGCACCACCAGCAGCCCGAGCGCGTCGTCCGCCAGGAGCGTCGGCACGGCCGAGATGGTCAGCGACGCGCCTCTCGCCTGCGCGAGGACCGCCCGCCGCGCCTCCTCCGCGCGCGCCGCCTCCCCGGGCCTGGACGGCGGCGAACACGGCCGAGGCCAAGAGGCGTGAGGCTCGTCCGCGCCCGACGACGCCATGCGAGCGCGGTGTCAGCCGGCTGCCGGCGGCGGGGTTCCGGCGCGTCCGAGACTGATGGACGCGCGCGCGCGCGATGGAGGACGGACGGACCGAACGCGTCCGAGGCTTTTCGCGTCACACCCTCGCTTTCGAGCGACGCTCTCCGCCAGAGCGCTCCGACGCGCGCGCACCGCGTGACCACTCCGTCTTCTGTGATAATACCAGACAATCCTACCCTATTACGATATCCGCCCATCGATATCTAAAACAGCAGCCCCTTGACGCTCTGCGCGGCGGCTCCCGCGGCGGCGGCGATGCTCGGGTTGGGCTCGCCGCGCGCCAGCGTCGCGAGCGTCCGCTCGAGCGCGGCGGCGTCACCCTTGGCGACGGCCAAGCGCGGCGCGCGCGCCAGGAGCGCGAGCACCTCCAGCGCGGTCCTCTGCGCGGACGCGAACCCGCGCCTCGGCGACCCGCCGCCGCTGTCCGAAAGCTTCGCACCGTTCGTCAGACCGTTGGGGTGCGGGTGCCCGTGTCCGCCGCTCGCGGAGGCGGAGCCCGCCCACGCGTACGCGTACGAGTCGCCGGCGTCGCCGCCGAAGCCGGCGCCGAAACCGCTGCCGGCGCCGCGCGAAACCGCCGTCGGCGCCACCGCGCCGATCTCGGCGAAGCCCGCCTCGCGGCGCGCGACCGCCGCGGCGGTGCCCACCGACTCGAACGCGGAGACCAAGAAAGACGAACACGAACCCTCGTCGTGATTCGTGTTTCCGTCGACGGCGAGCGCTCGCGCTCCGTCGTTCGCGACGCGCGGTCGGTTCTCGTCGTCGCCGCGACGCGCGCGCGCCGCCGCCGAGTCGCCCGCCGAGCCCGAGCCGCCCGAAAACAGCTCGGCGGCGGTTTCCTCGGGCAGCAGCTCGGCGAGCAGACGCGCGCTGTCGGCGGCGAGCAGCGGCACGTTGGGCCCCGTCACCTCCGTCGATCCGAGCACGGCGCACTCCATCAGCACGCGCGCGCAGCGCAGCAGAGGCGCGACGCCCCGCAACGCCTCCGCGAACCCGTCTCCGTTTCCCTCTCGGTCGCCGCGGAGGTTTCGGTCGCGCGCCTCGGCGGCGCGCGCCAACACCGCGCGCGCGATGCCGAGCGCGGGTTCCAGAAACGGCTCGACGGCGTTTTCGTGCGCGTACGACAAGACGGCGGCGACTTTCTTCGCGCACTCGAACTTCAGCAGGGACTCCGTGGACACCGCTCTGCTGGCGGAGAGCGCCAGGCACAGGCGCACGTTGTGCACGTTGTTGTTGGTGTGCTCCAGCGACAAAAACTCGAAGAAGCGCGGCGCCAAGCCGAGCTCGACGACGAACGCGCAGAGCGACCCGGCGTCCGCCTCGAGCGCGCCGCCCAGAAGCTTGAGCGCGTACAGCGGGATGGGGTCCTCGTCGCGCAGCAGGCGGGGCATCTTCGGCAGCAACGAACGCTTCAGCAAGGAGAGCAGAGCCTCTTTGCGGGCGGGGTGGTTTTTTCGCTCCGACGACCCTTCTCCGCTCTTCTCTTCGCGGCGAGCCGCGCGCGGCGGCGAGGCGCCGTTCGGGGGCTCCAGCAGCAGGGGCAGCAGCACGTCGCAGACGAGCTTGAGCGCGAGAAACCGGCGGTCCGCCGCGTCCGGCGCGTCGGCACCGTCGACGGCGTCCTTGTCCGGGCCGTCTTCGCGCTGCTCGAGGCACTCGGCGAGCGACGGGAGCAGCCGCGACGCCACCGCCTGGGGCGCCGCGAGCAGGCACGACGCGCACCGCGAGAGTGTCTCGAGCAACGCGAGCAGGTCCGCCTTGAACTGCTCGGACCCGGGGAAGGAACCACTCGCGTCGCTCGCCGCGTCGAGCAACGCGGCAACGTCGCGCGCGAACGCGTCGTCACACGTCTGCGCGCCTCTCAGCGACGCGCACCCCACCGCGAGCGCGACGGCCGGGAACAGAGCCAGCGGGTTGCCGCCGACTTGATTCTTTTCCCTAAACTCCTCCCTGAGCTCGCGGGACACCGTCGCCGCCGCGTTGGCGCGGTGCAGCGCCTTGCGCCGCTGCACGTCCGCCAAGACGCGCGCGTGGATCTCGGGCACCGTCGCCGCGACGGCAGCCTGCAGGCACGCCAGGCACTTGCGCACGTACGGGTCCTTCTCCTTCGCGACGCGGTCGAGCAGCGGGAGCGCCTTCTCCGTTCGCGCGCACAGCGCCAAGAGCCACCGCGCGTCCCGGCGGATCAGCGCCGCCATCGCCAGGAGCGCCTTCGCGCGAAGCGTCGCGTTCCCGCGCTCCAGGAGCGTCGCCAAGTGCGGAAGCGGAGACAAACCCGAGCCCGCGCCGGAGGGACCCGCCGCCGCCGACCCGAGGGACCCGGGCGTCGCGCCTCCGCCGCGGTGCTCCGCGAGCGCGTCCTTGACGGCGCGCGCGCCCAGCTCGCCGACGCCGCGGATGAGCAGGTTCAGGCACGCTTGCTGCGCTTTGACGGAGGGGTCCTGCAGCCCCGCGACGAGCAACTGCACGCCGTACTTCTCCAGCACGCGCCGCGTGAGCTCGGGCGACGCGCGCGCCGCGCGCGCGAGCGTCGACGCCGCCGTGCCCCTGAGTTGCTCGTCGCGCGCGCTCGTCATGATGGCCACCAGGCTGGCGAGCGTCTCCTCGCGCACAAACTTGGCGCTCCACTCCCCGCCGTGGCTCACAATGTTCTCGATGGTTTTCACGGCGTAGTGCTGCGCGATCTCGTCCTCGCCCGCGCGCAGCGCGCGGCACACCGCGCCCACCGTGGACGCCGGGATCTTCCACGCCGAAGCCGCCGCCGCCGCGGCGGCGGCGGCGCGAGCCGCGTCGTTCTCCGCGCCTTCTTCTCGCGTTCCTCGCGAGCCGCCTTTTCCGTCGCGCGTCTCGTTCGCGTCCCCGCCTCGCCTCCGGGACTCCGCGGCTTCGTGCTGCTGCGTGGCGATGTAGAAGAGCAGCTCGCCGAGCGTCGCGGCCGCGCGGCGGCGCACGCGCTCGTTCGCGTCCTTGATGCACTCCGTGAGCACCGCCACCACCCCCGACGCGGCGAGCTCCTCGGTGACGTAGGTGGCGTGCCGCAGCAGCAGGCCCATGACCGAAGTCAGGCGGACGCGCAGCGCCGGCGCCTTGGACGCGCGGAGCATGCGCACGAACAGCGTCATGAGGCTGGAGTTTATCAGCACGTTCGCGGAGGCGGTGTCGCAGCACAGCGTCTCGAAGTACGAGAGCGCGTTCACCTTCTCGTTGATGGGCGACGAGTGCGCCACGCAGCGGTAGACGCGCGTGAGGAATTTCTCGAGATCGGGTTGGTTCAAGCCGAGCATCTCGGAAACCGTCAGCGCCTCGAAGGGCAGCGCGGACGCGTCGAAGTGCGGCTCCGGCGTCACCTCGATGCGCCGATTCAGCACGATGGGCTTCACCTGCGAGTCGCTCGGGTGGTCCGCCAGCGAGGAAAGAAGCGCGTCGAACGCCTCGAGCTTGCGGCGGCGGCAGACTAAGTACTCTGCCGGGCTCGAAGCCGTCTCGGAGCCGCCGCGCGCGCCGTCGCGCGCGTCGCCGCCGCGCCCGGACGAGGAGGGCTCCGACGCGTCGGCGGACATCGACGAGGAGGGTTGGACGACGACACGCGCGTCCGCCGGCCCGGCCCCACCCGCGTCCCGCCCCGCGGCCTGCTCGGCCTCCTCGGCGGCCCGCTCGGCCGAGCGTTCGGCGGCGGCGGCGGCGGCGGCGGCGGCGGCGCCCGGGTCGGCGACGAGCTCGTCGCCGCCGCCGCCGAGCGAAAGCGCCGACGCCTTCGCGTCGCGCCTCGCCGCCATCTTCGAGACGGGCGAATCGCCGTCGTCGTTCCCGCCGCCGGAGAGCGGCCGCGCCGTCGGGCCGGCGCTGTCCGGGCGCGCGGCGGCGGCCTCGTCCGGATCCGCCGTCTCCGCGAAGTTGAGCTCGGCGTCGGCGTCTGCCAAGGAAACGTCACCCGCCGCGGCGGCGCTCGCCGTCGCCGCGTCGCCGCCGCGCGCGCTCTCGTCGCCGCTCGCGCCGCGCCCCTCGAGACGCCCCGCGCCTTCTCCTCGCTCACCCGAGGCTCCACCGCCGCCGCCGCCGCGGGCAGGCTCGCGCTCGCGCGCCGTGCGCCCCTGGTCGTAGGCGCCGCCCTGCTCGCGCTCGAGGTTCGCGCGCGCGGCGAGCGACAGTCGCACGACCTCACGGCTGAGCGCCGTCGCGCCGCGGGTCGGCTCAGGTCCGGCGGCGCCCGAGAGGGGCGACCGCCGTCCTTCCGGGCCGCCCTTCTCGGGTGGCGGGTCGCGCCCCGAGTCGGGTGACCGCGAAGGACCGTCGCGCGTCCGCGCCGACCCGCCCGCTCGCGCCCCGCGCGTGTCTCGCGGCGAGGGCTCACGCGCCCGGGGCGCCTCCGTCCCGGAAGGGCCCGGCGGGGCGGTCCGCGCGTCGCCCTCCTCCGCGACCGCGCGCCGCTCGCGCACGCTCGCCGCGCGGGTCGCCGCCTCGAACGCGGGCTGCGCGGGCAGCACCTTCCTCGCCAGGCGCGCCATGTCCGCCTCTGCGTCGGTCCCGGTCCCGCGCGCGCCCTTCCCCTCGCTCCAGAACGCGTGCGCCAGCATCTCGTCCCACGCGAGACGCCGCGACGGGTCCTTCCGCAGCAAGCCGCGCACGAGGTCCCGGAAGGAAGCGCTGTGCGCGCCGAAGACGCCGTCGGGTGCGTCAAACACGGAGAAGTCGGGTTCGTCGTTCAGGATCATCTCCATCAGCTCGGTGAGCGAGCCCGATACGAACGGCGGCGCGCCCGCGGCGCACTCGTACAAAACGCACCCGAGCGCCCACGCGTCCGAGGCGTACGAGTGCACGCCGTCCGCGCGGAACAGCTCGGGAGCCATGTAGCACGGCGTGCCTCTCTTCGTGAACGAAGCGGCGCCGGCGGTCGACGAGGCGCGGTGCGCGGTACCGCCACCGTCGGCACCGCCGCCGTCGCCGTCGACGTTCGGAACCTCTATGTCCCCGACCCGCCGCGCCAAACCGAACCCGCACAGCTTCAGCCGGCCGTCCTCGTCGATGAGCACGTTGGACGGCTTCAGGTCGCAGTGCAGCACGCCCGCCTCGTGCGCGACGCGCAAGGCGGAAACGAGGTCGAGCGCGAATCGGGCGATGCTCTTTTCAGGCAGACGCTCGTCCTGTTTCAAGAGACTGAGCAAGTCGCCGCCGACGCAGTACTCCAGGATCAACCACAGGTGGTTCGCGGTTTCGTACCAGGCGTGGAATTTGAGCACGAGCGGCGAATCCGTCGCGCGAAGCACCTGCACTTCGCGCAGCACGCGCGGACGCTGACTCTTGTCCACGCTCTTGATGGCATAGTACTGGATGGTCTTCTTGCGACGGCCTTTGTACACCGTGCTGTGCTTTCCCTTGCCTATGGCCTCGTAGATGTGGTACCGGTCCATCGTCGCGTCCGCGTCCTTTTTTCGGAATTCTCACCGCCGCGCCGCCTCGTCCGCCAGGGTGCCTACGCCGAGAAAAAGAACAACGCGGTCCGCCTACGCCACCTGCGCGGGGACGTGGCCGAACTCCTCGATGGTCTTGGTGCTGAGGTTGAGCAGGTCCAGGAATGCAGCGACCGCGGCGCGCAGGAGCCTCGGCTCGGTGGCGAAGAACTCGCTGCGGTGGGACGCGACGCGGGTCAGACGGGGAGACGCGAGGGTCAGATCGCGAACGGTCGACCGCGGGAAAAAGATGGCGCGATCGCTCGTCGGGGCGCGACGAAGAGCCGGGCGCGACCGAGACACGTACGCGACGAGGTTCTTGCCCTCCACCTTCAGCTTCTTCACCACCTTATCGGGCTGCAGCTCGTTATCGACGGCCAAGGTGGCGCGCACGGCCTCCGCGTCCGCTTCCGTCTCGTAGGGCACAGAGGTGGTGCTGCGGAACACACGGGAGAGGAGGTTAGTTTTTTTCTTCGCGAGCGCCGGGTTTGCGGACGCGCGCGTGGGAAACCTCGCCGTCTTCCGGGGTCGTTCGAGGCGCACGCACAAGGTGTACGGCTTGCCTTCCATCAAACGCGTGGAGTGAGTTCGGCTGGGGAGCAGCCGGCAGGGAGCGGCGTCTCGAGACACGCGACGCGTTTTGAAATCAGCGCGGAAGAGGCTTTTTGCTTTGGAAGCAAGCAGCCGGCGCCGACACTCGATACCATATGTCTACCTTCGGGACAAGCACACCAGGAACTGGCAGATTGGTCACGGAAAATGTCTACAGTCCGAAGTGCAGACTATTGTACAGTCCGGAACGCCAATCTGTTGATCAGTCCCGAGGGTTCGAAGGTTGGGCCCGCCGCACTCCTCGACCGCACACGCACGACGAGTCATCTCTTCCTCGGCGCGCCTCGCGTCGCGGTCGTCTCTGACCCTTTCCCCAAAGTCACCCGTTGCCCCCCACCTCCGACATGCGCCTCCTGGACCTGTCCTCCGGCCCGATGTCTTTTGCGGGCTCGGCGTTCCCGACGCGTCGGACCAAGCAAAAACGCGTCGTGCCCTCGGTGTCCGTGTCGGACATGAGGGCGCACATCGTGTTCCTGCGCGAGGTGCACGTTCAGTCCACGCGCGACGGCTCGTCATCCCTGTACGTCGACGCCCCCCCTCTGCGCGCCGCGGTCGATGACTACCTCGCGTGGCTCGTCGAGGCGGCCAACCCCGGTGGGCCGCGGTCTACTAGTAGATCCGGGCGGTCGCCGGGAGAGACAGAGGTGACTCGCGCGCCGCCATTGCGCGTCGCCTGGTGCTGGCACGTCCACCGCCTCGACCCGCACGCGTACGTCCGTGACTGCGCCTCACTCGCCGGTGCGGTGCCCTACCCCGCCGCGGGCGTGGGCTTCGCGCACGCCGCCGAGCCTTCCTCGCCGAGCGGTCTGGGTTCGCCTGCGACGGCGTGGGCGTCGGACAGAGCGTCGTTCGCCTCCAGCCTCGCCGACCGCTTGGTCCCCGCCGTCGCGCGGCACGCGCCTTTCTTGTGGCAGGTTTCCGGCGCGGCGTACAACGACGACGCGTTCCTGCTCGCCGCCGCCGCGCGATACGAGGCGTTCGTGGCGATGACTGTGGACGCCGGCGGTGTGATGTTGGCGCCGCCCATCGACGTGGACCTCGCGTGGCACACGCACATGCTTCGCGACGCCAATTACCTCCGCGAGGGCGCGGCGATGCGCGGTTCCGCGCTCGGCGCGATGTGGCACGACAACGGCGAGGGCATGGGCGCGCGCGGCGACACCAGCCGGCTTGAGGTGCCGTGGGCGAATACCCTTCGAGCCTATGGTGAGAGTCTCGAGAGAAGAGACGAAAAAGCTCGCGGCGGAGGCTGTTCTGACGGACGCGAGGGAAGTTTCCGACGAACGCGCCTCGAAGATGAAGTCGGCGTTCGAGTCCGCCGTGCCTCGCGGTGCGCGTCACCGCGGGTACGCGCCCGACTGGTGGTTCGCGCGCGGCGAGAGCGTGGTCGTCGTGGACGACTTCCTCTCGCCCGCGGAGTGCGAGGCCATCGTCTCGCAGATGCCCGGCCCCGAGTCCGCCATGAACTGCCCAAGCGGCAAGAAGGCGCAGATGTACGTCGACGGCGACGCCCAAATCGAGGCGCGCATCCGGCGCGCGGTGTCCGTCGGGCTGGGATTCGCGGGCGAGCCCGAGCCCTCGGCGTCGAGCCTGGTGCTCGAGGAGATTGTCAACCGCGAGACGGGTGAGAACGGGTCGCGGAGAGACCAGTTTGACCCGCACCGCTTGTTGACCGTCGAGCGCAGCGCCGGCGCCGTCAAGCTCCCCGCGCGGGTCTCCGTCGGGACCATGCACCCGCATCGCGACCGCCTCGCCATCTACACGCTGGAGGGCGAGACCATGTTCGAGGACGACACGCTCACTGCCGACGGGTACACGTGCGTGGTGTACCTCAAGGCGGACGGCGGGACGCTCGTGCTGGAGCCGGACGAGAACCCGGGGTCGGGGGACGCGAGCTGGACGCCTCCGAGCGCGAACTTTCGCCGGCGTGAGATAGACGTCATGCCGGGTAGACTCGTCGCGTGGCCCAACCACGCGTTCAAGCACTGCGCGGGACGCCGGGACGTTGTCGAGGGCGCCGACGCCGTCGCCGAGTCGAGGTGGCTGCTCGGGCCGTTTCACTTCACGCCTGGACGCGCGCGCCTGCCGCAGGTGGGCGACTGCGGCGGCACGGGCTCGTATGACAGCAGCAGCAGCGAACCTAAACCCCCCCCACCCCCTCCGCCGCCGTTCGAGTTGTTCGATATCTGGCCCGATCACCAGGTCGAATGGAGTTTCACACCGCCGGAGCCTCTGAACATGCGCCGCTCGGACGAAGCGTTTCACAAAAAGCTGCGCGCCAACCTCGATCGATTCACGGGGACGTACAAGGCCGTCTTCGAGAAGCAGGAAATCTCTCTGGGCGACGAACCGTTCAAATTCCTCGGGCTCTGTTGCTTTGACGAACTCAATTTCTGTTGGCTCTGTTGTCTGCCCTGCCAGTTCATCCCATTCATCGGCTGTACCACCGTGAATGTGTCGCCGACGTATCTCGAGTCCTACACCATCACAATCAAGCTTTCGGGTCCGCAAAACTATCAGGAAGAGGTGACGTACGGGAATTCGCACTCGTGTTACTTTGGCAAGTGCCACGCACGCTCTTCTGAGGTGCGCACACGCGGCGCCGGCGACATGCAGGAAACTGGGGTCGGTGAAGCGAAGGATGATATGTATAAGTCTGTCGTGCGTTTGACGCTCGTCGAGGCGAACGAGAACGAGTTGCGGTACAGGCGCAAGGGCAAGGACGCCACCCACGTGTTCCACGCCGAAGGCAGCCGCGCCGCATCACTTGCTCGAAGCAACCTACACAAGGATGCCTTCCAAGAGTGGCTGAAAGCCAACGAAGAGAGGCCGTTCTGGACTGATCGTTCGATGTGTGATACCGCTCCTCCTGACAAGCGGATTTTGGATATCGACGGCGAAATGGTTGTGCGCGACGGAGAGATCGTGCTCACCGAGAGCGTCGACGGGCGCGAGCCGTTCACCATCACGCTGAAAAAGCAGGACGCTCTCGGTGAGCACGATCTTTCCTTGGCGCACGACCATCATAAACCATTCTAAGCATTTTGATTGAGTGCAAATCTGCGACTGAGAGTTCGACGCACTCACCACTGCGTCGAGTCTCGCGCGACGACAAAAAACGACGCGGCGATGATGGTACAACGAGAACGCTCCGTGTTCTTCTACTCCACCGGCACGACCCCCGCGTCCATCACCGCCGGCTCCTGGACGAGCCCCTCGGCCTCCCGGGTCTCGTCCAGCATATCGTCCGTGACCTCGATGACTCGGATCACCGCGCACCGCCGCTCGACGTTGTACATGGCCACCACCTTGTCCCCCGGCCGGCAGAGCATCTGCCGGCGCGCGTGCTGCACCGCCGCCATCACGCACTTTTTGGCAGCCACCGGCGCCTCGCTCTCCGCGTTGTCGCTCGTGAACGCGCGCTCGTGGTCCTCGGGGACGCTCACGACGGTGGGAATCAGGCCGCGCGTGAGCATCAGCTGCCGCGCCACCTGCCTCCCGGAACGCTTGGTCTCGGCGAACCCGATGCTGCCTCGCCGTTCGCGCGGCACGACGCCCACCACGATGGGCACCGCGGGGCGGTACTTGGCGATCATCCGCGCCGCCTCGCCGTTCGCCGCGAGCACCACGATGCACGCGGCTTTGGTCTTCGCCGCGGTCATGACCGTGCTCGAGGCGAGCGCCTCGATGGTGCTGAGCGGCGCGCCGCCGACGCCGTCCAGCGTCACGGTGAGCAGCGACTTGGACAGCGCGTAGTTGTCCACGCACTGCTCCGCCCCCTCGCAGATGCCGGACATGATCTCCACCGCCTCGCGCGGGTATGCGCCCGCGGCCGTCTCCCCGGACAGCATCACGCAGTCAGTGCCGTCCAGCACGGCGTTCGCCACGTCCGTGGCCTCGGCGCGCGTCGGCCGCGGCGCCGCAATCATCGAGTCCAGCATCTGCGTGGCGGTGATCACGGGCTTTCCCGCCAGGTTGGCTTTGCGGATCATCATCTTCTGCACCCAGAAGATGCGCTCGAGAGGGATCTCCATGCCGAGGTCGCCTCGCGCGACCATGATGCCGTCGCTCGCGTCGAGGATGGCGTCGTAGTTGCACAGACCCTCGTAGTTCTCCACCTTGGAGATGATCTTGATGGAGTCGCCGCCGGCGTCCCGCAGCACCTCGCGGATCTTCGCCACGTCGCTCGCCTTGCGCACGAACGACGCCGCGATGAAGTCCACGCCGTTCGCCACCCCGAACCCGACGATGTCGTGCAGGTCCTTATCCGTCATCGTGGGCAGATCCACCTTCACGCCGGGCAAATTGCAGTTCTTCCGCTCCCCAAGCGTCGCGTCGTTGAGGCACTCGCACGAAACCGTCCCGTTTTTCGGATCCGTCTCCGCGACTAACAACATGACGTTCCCGTCCGACATCAAAATCGTGTCTCCTTGCTTCACGTCCCTCGCGAGGTGCTCGTACGAGACGGCGAGCTTCTCGCTCGTGCCCACGTGCGCGTAATCGGTGGTGAGCTCGACCGTCGAACCGCGGCGCAGCCGCACCGGCTCGCCGTCGCGCAGCGCGCCCGTGCGGATCTCCGGGCCCTTGGTGTCCAGCAGCACCGCGCAGATCCTGCCCGTGCTGGCGCACGCCGCGCGCAGGTGCTCCAGCGTCTCGAGGTGGTACTCGTGCGTGCCGTGCGAGAAGTTGAAGCGCGCCACGGACATCCCCGCCTGCAGGAGGTTCTCGAGGTCCTCCACGGACCGGGACGAGGGGCCGAGCGTGCAGATGATGTGCGTCTTCTTGGGCGCCAGGCGGCACATCGGCGGTTCCATCACCGACGCCAGGTCCGAGGTGAGCACCGTGGGCGTGCTGATGTCCATGGTGAACAACGGGGAGCTCGGACCGGGCAGGACCGCCGGGTCGCACAGCTCGAAGTCGTTGTTGCTGCTGAGCACGCGCGCCGCGGTCGCGGCGCGCCGGGAAACCGCGTGGGGAAATCCCGAGGACAGCGGGGCGCGACGGTTGCTTCGCGCGAAATCGGGAACGCGACGGGTCGCCTTCGCGCGCGCCGCCTGCGCGGAGGGCGGCGCGAGCGCGCCCCCGCGGGCGGCGAAAGCGTGCGCGATCATATCGCGAGGTCGAGAACGGTCGCCGGATCGAACGCGGCGACGGTGTCGCGCGCGCGCTGGGTTGAGGCGTCCGCCTGTCGGACTTCGTCCTACGCGGAAAAAGCTTGTGGAACCTCAGATTTCGCGGGATTCGAGACGACGGCATCCATGCGAATTATCGGAAATATGAGACTGGATGCGCATTTTCATCGGAAGCCCCGATAAAGATTTGGCGACGCGAGCTTTTTTTTCGGTGATGACCTGGCCGGCGCCTATAGTCATTGGCGACTTTTTTTCACACTCACCGCGTGGCGGGAACGAAGAGGGATCGGATCGATGGTGGTGTGTTTCTGATGTGATTTGAGCGCCGGAGCGTCTTCGCGCTTCCATCTCCCGCTACCTGGGTAGGCCCTGCATCCCCACCCCCCCGCGCGCGAGGTACGCCTTCTCCACGCGGAACATCGACCACAGGAACCGCCGGGTGATCTCCAGCGCGGTAAACGCCAGAACCGTCCCCGCGTTGTGCCGCAGGTGCGACGAGAGCTTGTACGTCCAACTCAGCCGCAACGCGGCGTTGGCCGCCGCCGCCGCGAAGTACACGTTCGGGTCGCCGTACAGCAGTCGCGGACGCAGGTACTTCCTCTGCAGAAACGTGTCACTCCGTGTCCTTTCGCCGTCGTCGGCTTCGTCCGCGGAGGCGTTTGCCGTCGCCTCGCCCGCGCCGCGCCGGAAAGATCCCAAGCACTCGCGCGCGAGCGCCGGCGCCAGGCGCAGGTCCCAGTCGTGCGTCACGTCCCAGTACACGGAGTACGCCGTGTTGGCCACCGCGCACGCGACCCAGCACGGGCGCACCAGCGAGTGCCATGTCTCGCTCGACACGGAGTACTTCAGGTGCGACAGAAACACCACCGGGAAGGCGCTGAAATACTTGAGCGCGTTGCGCTCGGCGACGCGCTTTCCCTCAGTCGCCTCCGCCGGGGACCGGCGGCTCTCTCCGCGCAGCGACTCCGCCAGCAGGCCGCCGTCGCGCGCCTGCCGCAGGCACTGCGCGAGCCGGATCGCGGAGGGCAGCGCGAGCACCAGCGGGACGTGCCACGACGTCGAGCCGCACGCGCCGAACCGCGCGTCTCTGTTTGGCGCGAACATCGCGGCGGGGCCGGCGAGCGCCGCGCACGCCGATCGCTCGGCGTCGCTGAGCGTCTTCGCGAGCGAGCACAAGACGTCGGCGAGGAAAAAGTCGGCGAACGACACCGGGCGGCGCCACGGCGTCAAGCACCGCGCGATGGTCGTCCGCAGGCACAGACGCGTCTGCGGGTACCAGCGGTCGAGCGGCGCGCAGAGAATTACGACGGGCGCGACGTACGTCGCCGCCGCGCAGACGTGCGCGGCGACGATCCGTCGCCATTTGCGCGCGCCGAGGGATAAACCCTCCGCGTCCTCTTCGTGACGCGCGTCATATTCTTGCCCTTCGCTCGCGAACCGCAAGAACGCGGTCAGGCTTAAGAGATAAAAAAGCGTGCACTTGTGCGCCACGCCCCAGACGCGCGCGTGCGCGAGGTGCGCGCGCGCGTCCTCCAGCTGGAACACCGCGAGCGGATGCGGGTCGAAGCGGCGGAGCTGCCACAGGAAGAGGTTCGCGCCCCACAGCCAGACGGCGGCGATCAGGATGGCGGGCGCCTGGTAGAACAGGTGCGCCAGCGCCCTGGTGGTTTCGTCTGCCCGCGCGTAGGACACCTGCGCGGCGCGCAGGAGGCACAACGCGAGGAGCGCGGCGAGCGCTCGTCGGCGTTTGCGTCGTCCCTTCTCCGCGGGCGCGAGTTCGGATCTCGAGCCGTGGTGGTGTCCCGTCCCGAGTTGCCGCGCCAGGGCGTCCGCGTCGTCCTCGCGCGGAGACCGCATGGCTCGAACGACGCCGCGCGCTTCGCGTTCGCCACGACGCGGCGGACGCACGTCAAGTCTCGCGCGTTCGAACCCGCGAGTCTTCTCGGGTTCGCCGGCGCGCGTCCTCCAGTCTCCGCTCGTGAGATCGCTCCTCCAGAATGCCCGCTCGCCGTGTCGCCCACGTCGTCGTCGCTAATGTCTACTGTCTACTCCGTCGCGTTTCGTTCACGCGGACGGGTCTTTGTGCGGGGGCTTCTTGTCCGCCCCGGGGAGCTTGGTCTGCTCGCCGGGCTTCACGTCCGCGGCAGCCTCCTCCATCCACACGCGCATCTGTCGCATGTTGCGCCGCAGCACGGAGGTCGAGCTCCGCACGTCGTGGCGCATCAGGCTCGCCACCACAGCCACGGCCGCCGCCGTCATCACGAAGTTGGTGATCGCCATGTTCCGCGCTTCAGTCGCGAGCAAGTGATCCGTTCGTCTCCCGCTGCTCTCGGTGGTGTGGATCGAGACACGGAGGTCCAGCGAGAGAGAAGTCGCAATTCGTTCGTGCCGAGACGACGTCACGGACGAATTTTGTCGCTGCGAGCTGAACAGCTCAAATGAGTGCGTCTGGTCGATGGTTCGATATCCGAAGGAGCTCCCACGAGGGGGCGCGAAAACTAAAAACCGCCGCCGTCGCGTTCCTCACAGCCTGAGCTTCTGCTCCCGGGTGGCCCGCTCTGCCGCGTCCCGCCCGATCTTTCCGTCGCGCGCCGCCCTGCGCGAGCGGGGCGCCACCGGGTCCACGAACACCTCCGCCTGCACGGCGGCGAGGCGCACGAACGCGCGCACCTTTCCGGCGCTGCGCCACGCGAACGTCGGCGCCCCGAGCACGGCGCTCCCCGCCGCGGCGGTGCCTCTGAGCACCAGGTCCCCGGCGGCGAGCCCCGCGCGCACGCCCCCCTTGGCACCCGCCACGAAGCCGAAAACGGTGGTCTTCGCCGCCGCCGCGCCCACGGCGGCGCCCACCTTGGCGCCGGCGATGGCGGCGGCGGCGCCC
>MDSV01023121.1_pt1 | contig 15491 bp, 15 predicted proteins | sample 810851 | NCBI WGS metagenome assembly MDSV01 (sample SAMN05326640, study PRJNA326480) | marine metagenome | isolation source: seawater | place: Atlantic Ocean: North East | collected 2012
CCACGTTGATAGGCTGGGTGTGGAAGCGCAGTAATGCGTGTAGCTGACCAGTACTAATAGCTCAATTGGCTTGATTTATGCACTGAAAAAAATTTTTATATATTTTGAGATATAAACCCTCACTAATTTATCACTTTTGATATAGAATTATTTCGTAATTTAAAAATCAAATGAGAAAACTTAATAGACCATTATTAATTGCTGAAATTGGAATTAATCATAATGGAAGTGTAAAGTTAGCAAAAAAAATAATTGATATAGCTAAAAAACATAAATTTGATTGTGTAAAGTTTCAAAAAAGAGATAACTCAATATGTATTCCTGAACATCAAAAAAATATAATAAGGGAAACGCCTTGGGGCCTTATTAAATATATTGATTATAAAAATAAAATAGAACTTTCTCTGAGTGATTATAAAAAAATTGATCAATATTGCAGAAAAGTAAAAATTAAATGGTTCGCTTCTAGCTGGGATTTAAATAGTCAAAAATTAATGAGAAGATTTAAATTTCCCTTTAATAAGGTTGCGTCTGCAATGATTACTAATACTGAATTACTTAAATTAATTGCAAGTGAAAAAAAGAAAACTTTTATTTCAACAGGAATGTGTTCCATGAAAGATATTGAAAAAGCTGTAAATATTTTTAAAAGGAATAAATGTCCATTTGTTTTACTTCACTGTGTTTCAACGTATCCTTGTCCAGATGATAAGCTCAACTTAAACATTATAACTACGCTAAAGAAAAAATTTAAATGTGAAGTAGGATATAGTGGACATGAAAGTACAGTATCACCATCTATATTTGCTTGGATGCTTGGAGCTACAGTAATAGAAAGACATATCACATTAGATAGGTCTATGTGGGGTACTGATCAATCAGCTTCATTAAGCGAAGAAGGAATGGAGTACTTATCTAATGTTTTATCTAAAGGCTCTTCTTTAGGTACGGGAATAAAAAAATTTACAACTATTGAAAAACAGATTTCTAAAAAATTTCGTTATTGGAATTAAATTTAATTTTTAAAGAGATACATATGAAAAAAAATAATTTTTTGGATGAGGTTTGGGCTTTTATACCTGCGAGGTCAGGTTCAAAAAGTATAAGAAATAAAAATATTATTAAACTGAATGGCAAACCATTAATTGCTCACTCAATATATCATGCCAAAAAATTAAAATTAGTCAAAAAAATTATATTCTCGTCAGACTCATTAAAGTATATTGCGATAGCCAAAAAATATGGTTGTAAAGATTTTCATTTAAGATCAAAAAAACTTTCTTCAGACTCATCAAGTGAGTATTCAGTTTTTTTGAATTTTATTAAAGAAAGATTAAAAATGAAACAAAAAGTTCCTAAATACTTCCTTCATTTAAGACCAACAACGCCTGTTAGAAATATATCAACTTTAAATAGAGCAATTAGAATTTTCAAATCAAAAAGCAAAAGTTATACTTCACTAAGAACTATGACACATATGTCAAATCCAGCTTATAGAAGTTTTAGAATAAAATCTGGTAAACTTAGCTCTATATCTAAAATAGATTATAATATAGATAAGTATTGTGTCCCAAGACAATTATTCGACAAGACTTATTTCTGTAATACTATTGCAGACATTTATTTAACCTCTACTATTTTAAAAGGTAAACTTTTTGGAAATAAGGTTTTTCCTTTAGTAGTTAGTGATGATTATTGTGATATAGACGAACCGAAAGATTTGGATTTAGCTAAATTTTTACTTAAAAAACAATCTAAATAAAAAATTTTTTTTTTATATTATCACTTATTTGTTTTGAAGATTTTTCTTCATCTTTATACTTTAACCTATCACTAATAAATTTTTCATAAAACTTTAAAGACGCATCCATTTCTTGATCTAAAAAAATCTTATTTAAAGATTTATCTTTATCAATTTGAATAGTAGTTAATTTTAATGCATTCTCATAAGCATTTTGTAATCTTAAAAATGAGTCACCTAAATATATAGAATTAAAGCTTATTATTTTTTTTTTTGACATAATAGCATTTAAAATAGCACCAGAACTATTAAAGATAAAAATCTCTGCCTGCATTATTACATCAGCTGTTCTTTTTGGAGTAATAATATAGTTACTTTTAGAAAATATATCAGAGTATCTATTAATTTCTTTAATTCTATTTGGGTGAATAGTTATAAGAACTTTTTTATTATATAAGTTAGAAATTTTATCTAAATATTCAGATGTGTTTTTATAATATTTAGAAATATGATCATCTGAAACTTTGCCTTCTTTGCTAACCCTGTCATAATGGTCAATCGGAGTATCCGCATAAATAATATATTTATCCTCAGATTGTACTTTTTTACTATTGATTTTTAAATACAAATCATACGCGGTGCTATTTATTCTTTGTATATCTCTATAAAGAGAAATTTTTAAAAAAGGGAATTTTTGTTCAAATTTTCTACTTAAACCATTATTAAAAGCTTCTATATTTCTTTTATCGCACTCAAGCAAAAGTTCAATTTTTGGAAAAATATTAATTATCGTTAACAATCTCCAAATGTAATAAAATCCTTTTTCATAAAAATGACTAAAACTTTTAAGTATATGTTTTGGTTTAGTTTTGTAAAAAATTGGAGTACCAAAAGCACCAACATTAAATATCATTATCAAAGAAGCTTTGACTTTTTTTAAAAGATAAAAAATTAGAAAATCACTTGGGCTTTTTGTTAATCCATTAATTATTAATATTATTTTTTTTTCTTTTGCAAAATCTAAAAATTCTTTAATTGATGTTAAATTAATTATTTCAATATTTTTGTTTAAATATTTTTTACTCACAGTATCGTTAAAAAATTTTTTTTTTTCAAAAATTCTCAAACCAATTAAATTTAGTATATAAATTTTATCAAATTCATTTGATACCTCATCAAGCAATTCTTTTTTTTGTCTAACAAAACGAATTAAGTCATCATTAATATTGGCAAAACAAAGAATTTTTTTTCTCATAATATTATTATACCTCAACATCTTCTATTGAATGGCTAACGTTTCGAATTGTGGATTTTAATTTATGAGGATATTTTTTTATAAGTTTTCTAATGTTTTTTTCATATCTTGGATGATAAGTTCCATCTAGACCTAAGTTTTCTTTAATTATAAGTTTATAATTTTTTTCTCCAAATCTTCCAAAAGGATTAAGATAAGTGTCGTAAGCAAGTCTTAACAAATCTTCATAATTACTACGATTTAATTTTTTAAAAGTTTTTGATAAAATTTTTTCATATTCTATAATATTTGAAAATGAATTAGTAATTTTAAACTTTTTATCCCATATAGTTTTTATTGATGAAATACATTTAAATTTTAAAAAACAACATTCTAAAATTGCATCTGAATGTAAGGAAACTATAATGTGTTTATTAATATTTAAATTTTTTAAAAATTCTAAATTAGAATACGGTTTATCTATAGTAAGTACGTTTTTATTTAATTTGTAATTATGTATAATTTTTTTAAAAATATAATAGTCAACATGGTTTTTTTGATAAAATATTGGATGAGGTTTAATTATAATTTTTTGATTTTTTTCTAATAAAAAATTTATTGTATGGATTAGCCATTCTTTTGTATTTTCAAATCCAGAATAACCAAAAGCAAGTTGCGCGTCTGTAAAAGCCTGTGCATAAATAACGTATGTATATTCATTGTAGCTATTCTTTTTTGTTGTAGATTTGAATTTAATAGGTTTTAAAAAATCAAATATAAGTGGATTATCAAATTTCTTTTTTAAAATTTTTAGTAATTTAGGTTTATTTTTTTTTGTTATTCTATTGTTTTTTGATTTTTTAATCCTAATTAAATCTTCGAAGACAAAATTTTTTATATTTTTTTTATAAATTGTGCAAAATAAACCTTTTGGATGAAAAGTAGAATATATCATAATTTTTCTTTTATAAAAAACTTCCATATAAAGTCCATTAAGATAAACACCATGGTCAATAAACGCAGCATCAATATTTTTTGATAAATTATAAGCAGTATCAACAATAGATCCCGCTAAAAAAAAGAATTTTATTCTTAAATAAAAAAATAAAAATTTATTATAGTAAGAATTATTATTTCTTACTACTAAGGCATGACTATGTCTGCCAACACTACAATTTCGATATTTTAGTTTTATATATTCATGAGATTTAAATATTTTACCAGTACAAAAAATTTTTATAAAAAAAAGAAAAAATTTTACAGATGGAATTTTTTTTTTAATATAAATCAGTTTTAATTTTTTTTTTTAATTTTCTTTCAGCATTTAATTTACAAGACTCATTAATTAAATCATAAAATTTATAATTAGATCTTGTTGTTGCAAATGTATTTTTAAATTCTTTCATATAATTTATATTTAAGAACTATATAAATATAATCTTACTATTATTTTTAGGTTTATAATTTTCAATTTATCTTTTTAAATATAATTCTTAAATGATTAGAATAATTTGTATGGTCAAAAAAAGTTTGAAGAACTTGATAATTTTTTTTTAAAAAATTAGAAAACTTTTTATCTCCGTGATCTCTTTCGTATGCGTACATATCCCCAATATCTAATCCATCTGTACTTGAATAGATGGTCTTAAATTTATTTTTTGATAATTGTTTCATAGAATTAGGGTTAAAATAATGCAAGTGCCATGGCGGTATTACAAGGTTTTGTTTGTCTTTCATTTGATCAAAGCTAATAGACTTAGAATTGGGTGTGTATATAAATAATATTCCATTATGTTTAAGAAGTTTGTGGAGATCTTTGAAAGTTTTTACTGGGTCTGCAAGATGTTCAATTACATCAAACATTGTAATAATATCAAAAGTATTAGATTTTAATTTTGAAAGGCTAGGCTCAACATTTATCTTTAGTAATTTTGAGGTAATTAAAGCCTCACTCTTAGTAGGTTCAAAACCTGTAACTTTATAAAATTTTTTTGCATATTCTAAAAACCATCCAGTACCGCAACCATAATCAAGAAGCATACCATTTTTTTTGAATTTTTTTAAAATATTAACTCTTTCAGTTGCAAATCTTTTAATCCTATATTTTCTCAACTTCCTATATATAATTTTAGAATGTTTAATAGTTTCTTCATTATTGTATGCTTCAGAAATATTTTTTGGTTGTCTTGTAGTGTATCCGTGATCACATTTGTTACATCTATTGATTTTATTTCCATGTTTTTTAAACCAATAATAAGAGGATTCACTATTACAGATTGGGCATTTATTTATTTTTTTCCAACCACTTTTTTTTGAAACAATTTTGTTTACTTTATCTAGCCCACTAATTAAATTTCTATGAAAACCTTTTTTTCTCATTTTGTTTAAATTTAATAATTTAGCTAATTTGAATTTTTTAGACTTCATATTTAGCCTTATATATTAAAATTTTCTTTTAAAAAGTAGATAATTATTTACAATATTAATTTTAAATAATCTTAGCTTGTATATTTAATATACAATTATGTAATATAGATGTAATAGGTATATTTATTTAAATCTTTTAATAAAAACATTTGTGAAAATTGCAATTTTAGGAACAGGAAAAGCTGCACAACGTATTTACTCAATATTAAATAAAATTAATTCTAAAAATGAAATAAGTTTTTATTCTAACAGTAGATCTAAAATTTTTATTAAAGGAAAAAAAATTTTTACAAAGAAAAGTAAAATTAAAAATATAATTGAGAATATAGTTTTTATTGCCAATAATACTAATAAACATTTTTATTATGCGTTTGAATTAATGAAATTGAATAAGAGCATTTATGTTGAAAAACCTATATGTACAAATACAAAAGAAACAAAACTTTTAGAAAAAATTTTTCAAAAATTTAAAAAAAATATTACTATTGGATATCAATTAAGAGAAAATAAATCTTTAAATTATGTAAAAAAAATTATAAAAAAAAATTATTCAAAAATAGTTTCTGTTATTGCAGTATCGGGTGAAAATGTTAAAAAATATCATCCTGACGAAGACTATAAAAAAAGTTATTCAGTTCTTAAAAAAAAAGGAGGTGGAGTACTATTAACCCAATCTCATGAAATCGATTTTCTCAATGAAGTTTTTGGTCCTTTCAAAACAATAAAAGCGATCTCTAATAATAATACTAGTAAGTTTAATTTAAAATCTAATGCAGAAAACAACGTAAGTTTTATACTTAACTCAAAAGATAATTTTTCAGTAATTGCAAATTTAAACTATTATTCTTATAAAAATAATCAAATTACAGTTCAATTTACTGATAAAATATTATATTGGAGTCTTGAAGATCAAAGCGTAAAATTAATAGGTAAAAGAAAAATATATAAAAAATTTAAGCAAACAAGAGAAAATATGTTCAATAAATCTATTACTAAATTTCTAAATACTTTAAAAACTAAGCCAACGCTTAAAAAATTTAAAAACCAACTAGAGGTTGTAAAAATAATAAATCAGATTAAAAGAGCAAGCAATGAAGTTAAATAAAAGTATAATTTTAAGTGGATCTTCAGGATTTCTTGGAACAGCTTTAGTAAAAAAATTATCTGATGAAAATTGTAAAATTTTTGGTTTAGACTTAAAAAATAATAATAAAAATAAAAATATTCGAAATTTTTCTTTTATAAAATGTGATGTGACAAAAGAAAATGATATTAGCAAATCTTTAAATAAAATTTTTAAAAAAAATAAAATAGATTGTTTAATTAATAATGCTGCAATCGATCATAAAAGTGATAACAAAAAAATTTTTAATTTTACTAAAACAGACATAAAAGATTGGGGAAAAATACTTAATGTTAATATAAATGGTATATTCCTACTATCCAAACACACTTGTAGGCATTTTGAAAAAAATTCTAAAGGTAATATAATTAACATTGCTTCAACTTATGGAATAGTTGCACCTGATAACAGAATTTACTCAGGAATTAAAAATTTTAAAAAGCACCTTGCTTATCCAACCTCCAAAAGTGCAGTAATTGGTTTTTCAAAGTCTTTAGCATCTTATTATAGTAATTCTAATATTAGAGTTAATTGTTTAAGTCCTGGAGGAATTTTTTTAGGTCAATCTAAAAAATTTATAAAAAATTACTCAAAAAAAACAATTATTGGTAGAATGGCCAACTTAGATGAAATATCAAACTCTATAAGGTTTTTAATTTCTGATGATTCAAGTTATATGACAGGATCTAATTTGGTTGTGGATGGTGGATGGACAGCTATCTAAATTAGAAAAAATGGATTTTAAAAAAATTATATTTATTTTAGGCAAAGCTTATAAAAAAAAAGCATTAATTTTATTAGCAATTTCACTTCCTATTACATTCCTTGAACTTTTGGGAATAGGTTTAATTATTCCAATACTGAGTTTATTTGTTGAAGATAGTTATTTTAGTAAACTCAATTTACAAAACTTTTATGTTTTTGAAAGTAAAAGTTTTTTTATTATCGCAGTTTTATTATTTTTTAATTTTGTTTATTTTTTAAAATTTATTTTTTCATGTTATTTAATTTATAAAAGAAATACTTTTAATCATAATTTATTTGTAAATTTATCACAAAAAATTTATGAGAATTATCTTAAAAAAAAATATCTATTTCATGTTCAAAATAATTCGTCACAATTAATAAGAAATACTAAAGAAGAAACCGCTTTATTTACGTTTAATGTTGTTAGTCCATTAATTGAAATAATTATTGAAATAATAATTTTTATGTCAGTATGTATATTCTTATTATTCTATAATTTTATGATTTCTATTGTAGTTATTGTATTTTTTTTATTAATTAGTTCTTTTTGGTACAAACTCTACAATAAAAGATTTTATGAATACGGAAATATTAGACAAAAACATAACGGAGGAATGATTAAACAATTACAGGAAAGTTTTGGAAGTATTAAAGAAATAATAATTTTTAATTTAGAAGATATTTTTGTAGAAAAACTATTATATCATAATAAGAAAAATGCAGAAGCTGGGATTAAAAAAGATACTTTAATAAATTTTCCAAGATTTATTTTTGAATTAGCGGGAGTAACTACTCTTTTAATAATAATAATTATATACATAAACTTAAGTATTGATTTCAATCAAATATTGATTTCCATTGGTGTTTTTGTTTTTGCAACAGTTAGGTTACTACCTTCTTTCGCAAAAATTGTCAGAGGTCTGCAGCAAATAAAATATAATTCTGTAGTTATAAATTTAATCGATAAAGAATTAAAAGACTTTGATAATTTAACTATAAATATAAACAAAAATAAAAATAAATTAGATTTTAGTATAATGACGTTTAATAGTGTCAACTTTGCTTATCCCAATGATAAAAAAGAGATTTTAAAAAATGTTAACTTTGAATTTAAAAAAGGAGATCGAATAGGCATCATAGGTGCTACTGGGAGTGGAAAAACTACTTTAATTAATCTAATTAGTGGTTTAATTGAACCATCAAGTGGAAAAATTGAGATTGATAAAAAATATAACTTGAACGATTATCAGTCAAACTGGCAACAAAACATTGGTTATGTTGCACAAAATGTTCATATTTTGGATGAGAGTATAATTTATAACGTAACATTTAAAACTAAACTTAACTCAAAAGAATTTGATAATTTTAAAGAAGTTTTAAGTCTTGTAAAATTAGATGAATTTGTAGAAAAATTACCTAAAAAGTATGAAACTTTAGCCGGAGAAAACGGAGTAATGTTTTCTGGTGGTCAATGTCAAAGGCTAGGAGTTGCGAGAGCTTTATATAGAAATTCCTCACTTTTAGTTTTAGATGAAGCAACAAATGCATTAGATGAAGAAACAGAAAAGCTTATATTAGAAAAAATATATGAAAAAGAAAAAAATAGAACTATCATTCATATATCACACAAAAGAAGTGTTATGCATTTTAATGATAAGATTATTGAAGTTAAAGATGGTTTTGTAAAAACACAATAACTTATTTAAGAAAAAATATTTTTTTTAACAAAGATTTTACTAGTATAATTGGATTATTAATCAATTTATTAAGTATGAATAAAATTATATAGATTATATTTTGATTATTATTAATTCTAATTAATATTTCCTCTATAAACAGATCAAATCTATTAATTTTTGTTGAAAATCCTCCTGGTGAGAATTTTCCAATTAGTTCATTTTTTTTTGTTGCTCCACCTTTCATTTTATTTATTACAATCATTCTATAAAAATAATCATAATCAGCACAATATTTATATTTTAAATTGTAATTACCAATTTTATTTGCAGAAGATAATTTGATAAAAAAACCAGTTGAATGGCTTGTATAAAAATTCCAGCTCCAATTAATTTTGTTTTTATTAAATCCATGTAATATTCCATAATGTTTTTTTACGGTTCCAAATAAAAAATCAAAAGAAGGATTTTTTAAAAGATATTTAGCTATAATTTTTAAAGAGTCTCTAAAATATTCATCATCAGAATTTATAAAACAAATATAATTACCATTCGCAAGTTTCATTCCTCTATTAAAACCATCGTAAATCCCATTATCTTTTGAGCTTACAATTTTAGTAATTTTATTTCTATTTTTTTGTAAAATTTTTAATGTTTTGTCTTTTGAGCCTCCGTCTACAATTATATATTCAAAGTTTTTGTAACTTTGATTGTTCACACTTTTAATTGTTTTTTCTATTGACTTTTCACCATTTAAAACCGTTGTTATTATTGAAAACATAGGTTTTTTTTTATATTTTTTCATAAGTAAAATTTTAATTCGAGATAAATTCTTTTTGTTAATTGATATATAATTAAATCAATAATAGATATAAAGAAAAAATAGCTTAATATATTTAATGAAATTATAATCATTATATACTTGCCTATTTTTTGACAACAAATTATTGTTTATTTTTACCAAAAAAAAAGAGATAAAATTGAAGACTATAATAATTATTCCAGCTAGATATAGGTCAACTCGTTTTCCAGGAAAACCATTAGCTAAAATATCTAATAAAGAAATGGTAATTCATGTTGCAGAAAAATGTGCAAAAATTTTACCAAAGAAAAATATTTATATTGCAACAGATAGTAAAAAAATTCTTAATGTAGCAAAAAATTACAGTTTTAATTCAGTTATGACCTCATCCAAATGTTTAACAGGTACAGACAGAGTGGCAGAAGTTTCAAAAAAAATAAAAGCAAATATTTATATTAATGTTCAAGGTGATGAGCCACTAATAAATTCAGTAGATATTCTAAAAATCTTAAGAGAGAAAAGGCGTAATCCAAATAAAGTTATTTGTGGATATAGTCAAATCCTTAATAATGAAGATCCTTCAAATAAAAATTTGGTAAAAGTTGTATTTAATGCTGAAGAAAAGCTTATATATTGTTCAAGGTCCATAATTCCAAGCTCAAAAATAAAAAAAAAAAAACTAAATATTATAAACAAGTTTGCATTTATGCTTTTAATCGCAATGAATTAAAAAAATTTTCAACCAAAAAAAAATCGTTAATTGAGTCAATAGAGGATATTGAAATATTAAGATTTTTTGAACATGGTATAGATATTAAACTAGTAAAGACAGGCAAGGGTAGTATAGCGGTTGATACAAAAAATGATTTAAAAAAAGTAAGAAAATTTTTAAATAAATAATTCTAAATATAAAAAAATTATTTAAATTATATGAACATTAAAAAAAAAGTTTATTATTGGTCACCGTTTTTGACTAAAATTGCAACCATTAATGCTGTTACAAGCTCTGCAGAGTCATTTTCAAGGTATTCTGAAGATTATTTAGCTAAAATAATTAATGTTTTTGGGGAGTTTAATTTTTATTCAAATAAAAATAGTAATTTAAATGTAGAAAAAATTTCATTACAAAAAATAATTAAAAGTAGTTTTTTACCAAAGCATGGTTTTTTTAGGAGTAGATTTTCATATTGGCTAATTTTTATATTTAGCATTATTCCTTTGTATAGACTTTTGAAAAAAAATAATCCTGAATTTCTAATTATTCATTTGATTTCATCATTGCCACTTTTCTTATTGTTTTTATTCAAATTTAAAACAAAGTTTATTTTGAGAATATCAGGGTTTCCCAAAATGAATTTTTTTAGAAAAAGTCTTTGGAAACTATCTTCAAAAAAACTTTTTAAGATAAGTTGCCCTACTATTGAAACATTAGAATATATTAAAAATTTAAAAATTTTTGATGAAGAAAAACTTGTTTTATTAAGAGATCCGATTATTGATATTGATAAAATTAATTCATTAAAAAAATTTGAGAAAAAAAATATTCATCATAGGGAATTTCTTTTAGGAATTGGCCGTCTAACCAAGCAAAAAAATTTTGAATTTTTAATAAAGTGTTTTTATCAAATTAGCAAAAAACACGAAAATTTGGATTTAATTATTTTAGGAGATGGAGAAAATAAAGAAATATTGAAAAAATTAATTTCTAAATATAATTTAAGTCAAAAAGTATTTCTAAAAGGATTCACTAAAAATGTACATATATATTTAAAAAAGAGTAAAGCTTTTGTATTATCATCATTGTGGGAAGATCCAGGATTTGTTCTTGTTGAAGCAATTTTTAATAATTGTAATATTATTTCATCTAATTGTCAAAGTGGTCCAAAAGAAATTTTAACCAACGGAGATGGTGGATTTTTATTTGAGTCTAATTCTATAGAAAGTTTTATTAAAGTGTTTGATAGATTTATTAATGAAAAAGAAAAAGACTTATATAACAAAAAAACAATAGCAAAAAAAAATATTAAACAATTCACTATTTTTAAGCATTATATAAATTTAAACAAAATCTTAGATAATTATGAAATTAGTTAGTGTTATAATGCCTTATTATAAAAAAAAGGCCTTTATTAAAAAATCTTTAGAGTCTGTATTGTCACAAAAATATAAAAATTTAGAAATAATAATTATTTATGATGATAGTGAACTTGAAGATTTAAAATATATTAAAAAACTAATTTACAAAAAACCTAAAATAAAACTTATTATAAATAAAAAAAACTTTGGAGTAAGTTATTCCAGAAACTTAGGAATTAAACACGCAAAAGGTGAATATATTGCCTTCTTAGATTGTGATGATTATTGGCATAAATCTAAAATTATTTCACAATTAAATTTTATGAAAAAAAATCAATGTGAGTTTTCATTTACATCTTATTCAATTATTGATGAGAAAAATAATATTGTAGGAAAGTGGTATGCTAAAAAAAAATTAACTTATAGAGATCTAAGATTTACATGTGATATTGGTTTATCAAGTGTTTTATTAAAAAAAAATATTTTAAAATCAGTACAATTCCCAAAACTTAAAACTAAAGAGGATTATGCACTTTGGCTTATTTTGATTAAAAAAAATATTAAGATGTTAGGTATGAAAGAATTTCTAACATTTTGGAGAGATTCACAAAATTCACTTTCAAAATCAACTGTTCAAAAGTTAATAGATGCTTTTAGAGTATTTGCTTTCTATGAAAAAAGAGGGAATTTTTATGCCTTATTCTCTGTTTTTATAATGTCATTATTTTTTTTAAAAAAAATTATTTCAAAGTAAAATTTTAGATGTATAAACAATTGTGAAAAAAATTGCTTTAATATTTGGTGTTACTGGTCAAGATGGTTCTTATTTAGCAGAACTTTTAATAAAAAAAGGCTATATTGTTCATGGAGTAAAAAGAAGATCTTCTTCACTAAACACTGGAAGAGTAGATCATCTTTATCAAGATCGACATGAAAAAAAAAGAACCTTTATTCTTCATTACGGTGATTTAACAGACGCTATTTCAGTATCATCATTAATAAAAAAAATAAAACCTCATGAAATATATAATTTAGCCGCACAATCTCATGTTGCAGTTTCATTTGAAGTTCCAGAATATACTGCAAATGCAGATGCTATAGGAGCCTTAAGAATATTGGAGGCAATAAAATTTCATGGATATGAAAAAAAAACGAAATTTTATCAAGCCGGGACATCGGAAATGTATGGGAAAGTTAGGGAAATACCTCAAACTGAGAAAACTCCTTTTTATCCTAGAAGTCCATATGGTGTAGCCAAGGTTTATGCACATTGGATAACAATTAATTATAGAGAGGCTTACAATATTTTTGCATGTAATGGAATATTATTTAATCATGAAAGCCCGGTAAGAGGGGAAACTTTTGTTACTAGAAAAATTGTATCTGGCTTATGTAAAATTAAGTTAGGTAAGCAAAAAAAATTGTTCCTTGGAAATTTAAATGCGAAAAGAGATTGGGGTCATGCAAGAGACTATGTATTAGCAATGTGGAAAATGATGCAACAAAAAAAACCATCTGATTATGTTATAGCAACCGGGGAACAATATTCAGTGAAAGAATTTGTTAATCTTGTTTTAAAAGAATTAAATATTAGTTACTATTGGAAAGGAATAGGAATTAAGAGTAAGTGTTATGATCAAGATAAAAAAATTATAGTTGAGTGTGATAAAAAATATTTTAGACCACTAGAGGTAGATACACTATTAGGTAATGCTGCAAAAGCAAAGAGAGAATTAAAATGGAAACCAAAAACTAAAATAAAAATTTTAGTTAAGGAAATGGTTCAATCAGAAATGAACAAGTTGATTGATGGTTAATAAAAATTCTAGTATTTTCATAGCTGGCCACAAAGGACTTGTTGGAAGTGCCATATATGCAAAACTAAAACGAGAAGGATATAAAAAAATCATTACTATTGAAAAAAATAAATTAGATCTCACAGATGAAAAAAGTGTTTTTCTTTTTTTTAAAAAGATAAAAATTGACTATATGATTATGGCTGCTGCAAGGGTTGGAGGGATTATGGCCAATAAAACTTTTAAAGCAGATTTTTATTTAGAAAATTGTAGTATTCAAAACAATTTACTAAAGTTGGCACTTAAAAAAAAAATTACTAGAACAATTTTTTTAGGAACTTCTTGTATTTACCCAAAAAATTGTAAAACACCAATTAAAGAAGAATATTTATTAACAGGCGCCTTAGAAAAAACAAATGAAACATATGCTTTAGCAAAAATTGGAGGAATAAAATTATGCGAAGCACTTTTTAACCAGCAAGGTCTTGATATAGTGTGTTTAATGCCAACTAATTTATATGGTATTAATGATAAATTTGATCCATTCACTTCTCATGTAATTCCAGGGATGATTTCAAAAATTATGAAAGCGAAGCAATTAAAACAAAAGAGTGTTAAACTTTTAGGAACTGGAAAGCCTCTAAGAGAATTCTTATACGTTGAAGATCTTGCAAACGCAGTATATTTAATGATGAGACAAAAAAAATCAAAAATTAAGAGTGTAGCAAAAAATAAGTTTCCAATGTTTAATGTTGGCACTGGAAGAAATATTTCTATTAAAAAATTATCAGAATTAATTAAAAAAAAAATAAAGTATAATGGCAAAATACATTTTGATAAATCTTATCCTGATGGAACAATGAAAAAAAATCTTGACTCATCAAAGATAAAAAAATTTGGCTGGAAACCTAAAATTAAATTGAGTCAAGGGCTATCCGAGATTATTGAGAATATTTAATAAATGTTAATTAATCTAATATATTTTTCATTTATTTTTTTATTGATAAACTATGCTTTAAAAAAAAATAAATTTTTTTTAAATAAACCAACAAAGCAACACAAAAAATTAATACCTGTTGAAAATATTCCTATTTCAGGAGGATTGTTTTTAATTATAATTATTTTTTTTTTCTCAAATATTGAAATAGAAACAAAAGTAATATGCGTATTTTTATATTTACTTGGCTTATCCTCAGATTTAAATAGATTGGATTCCCCGATTAAGAGATTTTTTTTTCAAATTATATTAATATTAATTTATTTGTTAATATCTAATAATGTTTTACTTGATTTTAGAGTAACATTTATTAATGAAATAGTTCAAAACAATTATATTATTGCAATTCTTTTAACATCATTTTGTTTTTTAGTTTTAATTAATGGAACCAATTTTATAGACGGAGTTAATGGTTTTGTTGGAGGATATTATATATTAATTTTAATAACTTTATTATTTTTTCAAGAAAAAATTGATATAGAAATTAATTCGCATTTAGCAACTATTTTAATTATTTCATTATCTATATTTTTAGTTTTTAATTTAACCTCAAAAACTTTACTAGGGGATGGGGGGTCATATTTAATTTCATTTATATTTGGTTTTTTTTTAATAGAAACTTATTTAAACAATCCTTTTATTTCCCCATATTTTATAGTTGTTTTATTATGGTATCCCGCATATGAAAATTTATTTTCTATAATAAGAAAAAAAATCTTAAAACAAAAAGCATCTGATCCAGACAATAATCATTTGCATCAATTAGTATATTATTTTTTTAAAATGAAATTAAAATATGCAAATAGTATCACTGGAATATTTTTATCAATTGTTAATTTTTTGATTTTTTTAATATCAATAAAATATTTTGA
>MDSV01061503.1_pt1 | contig 15490 bp, 17 predicted proteins | sample 810851 | NCBI WGS metagenome assembly MDSV01 (sample SAMN05326640, study PRJNA326480) | marine metagenome | isolation source: seawater | place: Atlantic Ocean: North East | collected 2012
AGCTAAAGAATTATCAAAAAGATCAACTGGTAGAACTTTATATATTTTAGACGAACCTACTACGGGTTTGCATGCACATGATATTAAAAAACTACTTGAAATTCTTCAAACATTTGTTTCACTAGGTAACACAGTTGTTGTGATAGAACATAATTTAGATGTTATTAAGACTGCTGATTGGATACTTGATATGGGTCCAGAAGGTGGAATAAATGGAGGTCAAATTATAGCTGAAGGAAACCCTGAGAAAGTTAGTGAAATAAAAGCAAGTTATACAGGGAGCTTTTTAAAGGAAATTATCAACAATAAAATGAAAAAAATAGCTTAGTTATAAGATAAAAAATGATATAATGAATCATGGTTTCAATACTTCAATCTTTAGGTAAAACAATACATTTATCATTAGCATTAGCAATATTGCTTTTTATAGGCTTGTTTTATGCCGGTGGTGATTGGGCTTTTGATCAACTTTTTTGGAGTTGGTTATTTAGATATTTCCATGTACTTGCTGGTGTAATGTGGATAGGTTTACTGTGGTATCTAAACTTTGTTCAAATACCTAGTATGCCAAAAATTCCAGATGAACAAAAACCTGCGATAGGTAAAGTTATTGCGCCAGCTGTTCTTTTCTGGTTTAGATGGGCTGCTTTCGCAACGATAATTACTGGTTTAATTGTTGCAACACTAAATGGATACGTACATCAAGCAATGACTTTAGGAATTGGAAGTGGCGGAGGTAAAAATGCTGCTATTGGAATAGGAATGTGGTTAGGTTTAATTATGGCTTATAATGTTTGGTTTATTATTTGGCCAAACCAAAAAAAAGCTTTAGGAATTGTTGAAGTTAGTCCTGAGGAAAAAGCAAAATCAGCTAAGACTGCAATGCTAACTTCTAGAGTAAATACACTATTGTCTTTACCTATGTTGCTGTCAATGGTAATGGCACAAAATCTTTATTAATTCAAATTTTCTTCTTCTTTTAAGACAGTTTTTGAACTTACTTTAGTATATTTTAGAATTGGAGTAGCAACAAAAATTGAAGAATAAGTACCAACAATAACACCAACTATCATTGCAAAAGAAAAACCTTTTAGAAGAGATCCGCCAAAAATATAAATTGAAACTAATGCTAATAAAGTTGTAATTGATGTAATTAACGTTCGAGACAATGTTTGATTTATAGATATATTAGAAATATCAATAATTGAAACTTTAGTATTTTTTCTTAGGTTTTCTCTAATACGGTCAAATATTACTACGGTATCATTCATTGAATAACCTACGATAGTTAAAACTGCTGCAACAATAGATAAATTTACTTCAAATGAAAGGAACGAAAAGATTCCAATTGTAATAAGGACGTCATGAATTATTGCAATTATTGCACCAAGACTAAATTGCCATTCAAATCTAATCCAAATATAAAACAACATCATTGCTAAAGATAAAGTAATAGCTAATAAACCTGCGCGTAGAAGCTCTTTGCTAACTTTAGGTCCAACATTTTCAACTCTTCTAAAATTAAATTCACTTCCTATATCTGAAGATAAATCATCTTTAACAGATTGAATTAAATTTTTATTATTTGATTCTTTTTTCTCAATTTTAATAAGATAGTCTCCTTCTTTGCCAAATTTCTTGACAGTGACATCTCCCAAATTCATTTTTAAAAAAGATTGTCTTATTTCACCAATACTAACTGATTGACTTTCTGTTCTTAGCTCAATTAATGTACCTCCTTTAAAATCTACCCCAAGATTTAATCCTTTAAATAAAAGAACGAAAATTGAAAAAAGTATTAACAAAAATGAAAAAAGATTTAACTTTTTAAAATAGTTAGAAAATTGGATGTCATTAGATATTTTCATAATTATATTTTTATTTCTTTATTTTTATTTTTCATTACATATGATGCCGATAAATGTCTTGCAAAAAAATAAGCGCAAAATAGTGTAGTTAAAATTCCTATACCTAAAGTAATAGCAAAACCTTTAACTGGTCCAGATCCAAGAAAGAAAAGTATAATTGCTGATATTAAAGTTGTTATATTTGCATCTAATATGGCTGATTGTGCTTTTTTGTAACCAACATCAAAGGCATGAATATTTGATTTCTCAAATTTCATTTCTTCCTTTATCCTTTCAAAAATTAAAACATTGGCATCTACAGCCATACCTACTGTTAAGATAATTCCAGCTATACCAGGTAACGTTAAGGTTGCTTCTAAAATTGTTAAAGTTCCTAATAATAAAACCAAATTTACTATTAATGAAAGGTTGGCAATAATTCCTAAAAATTTATATTTTAATAACATATAAGCTATAACTAACAAAAATCCTATTACGAGAGACATTGCTCCAGCTTTTATAGAATCTTCACCAAGATCAGGTCCAACGGTTCTTTCTTCTATAATGGTTAATGGGGCTGGTAAAGCTCCCGATCTTAGAAGCAACGCAAGATCAGTCGCTGATTGAAAAGTAAAATTACCAGTAATAATTCCTGAACCTCCTACAATGGGTTCATTAATAACTGGTGCACTAATAATTTTATTATCTAATATAATCGCAATTCGTTTTCCGACGTTATCAGTAGTAGCTCTAGCAAACTTTTTAGTTCCTACTCTATCAAAAGTAAAGTTAACTACAGCTTCGTTATTTCTATTATCTAAAGTCGGTTTTGCATTAACTAAATTGTCGCCATTAAGTAACACTCTTTTACTTATATTAAGTTGGTTTTCACTGTCTTCAAAATTAAGTTGATCAGATCCAAAACTATCTTCATTTTCTGAAACCATTCTAAATGTTAAGTTTGCTGTTTTGCCTAAAAGTTTTTTAATTCTATTAGGATCTTTTAAACCTGGCAATTCTATTAAAATTCTATCATTACCTCTTTGCATAATAGTTGGATCTTTTGTTCCAACTTCATCAATTCTTTTTCTAACAATTTCTAAAGATTGAGCTAAAGTTAAATCTTTAATCTCAATCAATCCAAATTTAGAATATTTAATATTTATAATATTATTGTCGACTTCATACTCCATCTCATAAGATCTATAATTATTGTAATATTGGTTAATAGAATTTTCTTTATTTAAAAAGAATTTTTCAAACTTTTGAATATCAGCAGAATCTATCAATATATTTATTGTGAGATCCTTAACTTTTAGTTTTTTATATTTAATATTATTATTTTTTAATTCTTTTCGTAGATCAAGAAATTTTTGCTGTAAGTTTTTAGTAATAATGGGTGTTGAATCTATTTCTAGAAGTAGATATGACCCTCCTTGAAGATCTAAACCTAGGTTTACTTTTTTTGAAAATAAAAAACTATCACTATCTTTTGTGAAGTTTAAAAATGAAAAAAAAGTAAGAAATATAATTACAAAGTATATAAAAAATAATTTTACTTTTGAAAAGTATAACACAAGATATATTTATTTTTTTGCTGTAGAATTATTTACTAATCCTTGTATTGTCGATTGCACAACTTGTACATTAACATTTTCTGAAATATTTATTTCTACTTTATCATCACCATGAATTTTTTCAATTTTACCAACGATCCCACCAGAAGTAATAACTTGATCTCCTCTTTTTAATGAGGCAACCATTTGCTTGTGATCCTTAATTTTTTTTTGCTGTGGTCTAATAAGAAAAAAGTAGAAAATAACAAAAATTAATATTAAAGGTATAAATTGTTGAAACCCTGATCCTGACATAAAAACTCCTAAATTTGTATTATGATTATACTAAATAAAAAAAATAAACAATAAAATTAACCTATATATTTTTCGCCATTCATGTAGGGTCTTAATACTTCAGGAATGATAATGGTTCCATCTTTTTGCTGATAATTTTCCATAATTGCTATTAATGTTCTTCCTACAGCTAATCCAGATCCATTTAAAGTTGATAAAAACTCAGTACTTTTAGTTTCACTTTTAAATTTTGCATTCATTCTCCTAGCTTGGAATTGACCACATGAAGAGCAACTTGAAATTTCTCTATATTTATTTTCAGATGGTATCCAAACTTCTAAATCAAATGTTTTTTCAGCACTAAATCCCATGTCACCAGTAGATAAAAGAATTACTCTGTAAGGAAGTTTAAGTTTTTTTAAAATTTCCTGGGCGCAATTAGTCATTCTATCTAATTCTTCAATACATTTATTTGGAGAAACGATACTAACAAGCTCAACTTTATAAAATTGATGTTGTCTAATCATTCCTTTAGTATCTTTTCCATAACTTCCTGCCTCCTTTCGAAAACAAGCTGTCGATGCAACAAAGCGTAAAGGCAAATCTTCTTTATTAACAAAACTATCCCTAACCATATTAGTCAAAATTACTTCAGCAGTTGGAATTAAAAATTTTCTAAATTTTTCATCTTCAAATTTAATTTCGAATTGATCAGTCTCAAATTTAGGTAGTTGTCCAGTGCCATACATAGCTTTGTCATTAACAATTAGTGGTGGTGATATTTCTTTATAAGCAAATTCCTTTGTATGAGTATCAAGCATAAAATTAGATATTGCTCTTTCTAAAGATGCTAATTGATTTTTCAAAAAAACAAATCTTGAGCCTGAGGTCTTGCTTGCAATATCAAAATCCATTTGACCATTTTTTTTTCCAATTTCGCTATGAGATAATGGCTTAAAATTAAAATTAGGAACATTGCCCATTCTAATAATTTCTTTATTACTTTTTTCATCCTTTCCTATAGGCACATCATCTAAAGCTATATTTGGTATTGTGCTAAGAAGTGAATCAATTTGTTTCTTAATGTCTGTTTGTTTTTTTGTTAATTCTTCAATTTGTATAGATACTTCTTTTGATCTATTAAATTGACTTTTATCAATCTTCTGTGAAATAATTTTTTTTTCTTGTTCTAGTTTTTCTTTATTTAAAATTAACTCTCTATTTTTTTTATCAAGATTTAATAAATTTTTTAAATCAATGTTTATATTTCTTTCAGCAAATTTTTTTAGAAAAAAATCAGGTTTTTTACGGATTAATTTGATATCGTGCATTATTTATTTTTTTTTTCAATTAAGCTTACTGATAATATAGATAATTCATAAAGAATTAATAGGGGTATTCCTAATCCTATTTGAGTTATAGGATCTGGTGGCGTTAATATAGCAGCCATTAAAAAAATAATAACAATTACGTATTTTCTTCTTTGTTTAAGATACAAAGAATCAACAAAACCAACTCTAGCTAAAAGATTTAATAAAACCGGTAATTGAAAACTTATTCCAAAAGCAAAAATAAGTCTCATAACTAAAGATAGATATTCATTAACCTTTGCTTCTAATTGTATCGGTAGATTGTCTGTTTGAATTGATGTTTCAAAAGTTAAAAAGAATTTTATTGCTAGTGGCATTATTAAATAATAAACAAGCATTCCACCAAGTAAAAACAAAATTGGTGTAGCAACCAAGTAAGGTAACAACGCTCTTTTCTCATTTTTATAAAGACCTGGTGCCACAAACTTCCAGATTTGTGTTAATATTATTGGGCTTGATATAAACATGGCTGCAAAAAAAGCTACCTTAAGGTAAGTAATAAAAGTTTCATGTAGTGCAGTAAAAATCATTCTTCTATTAATATCATCACCCTTAACAGCATTAGAATAAGGAGCTAATAAAAAATTATATATATTTTCTGCAAAAAAATAACAAATAATAAAAAATACAAATAAATAAATAATTGATTTTACTAATCGTGATCTCAGTTCTGTTAAATGACTAACTAAACTTGAATTCTTAGCTTTTGGGTGATTCATTTTTTTTATTTTTTTTTTGTAAATCTTTTTCTGGATTATTATCTTCTTCTATTGGTTCTTCAATTTCAGATACAGTATTTTGGATATCAGCAAAGTAGCTTTTAAATGTGCCAACCCATGATCCAATTTTTCTAATCATAATTGGAAAATCTTTTGGTCCAACTATTAAAATAGATAAAACCACAACAATTAGTATTTCAAACCATCCTATTTGTGGCATTTTATTTTATTTTTTATCTTGATCTGATTCTTCGTTAGAATTTTCTGTTGATTCAGAGGTAGGATCTTTCATTCCTTTTTTAAAACTTTTAATACCTTTGGCTACATCTCCCATTATACCTGAGATTTTTCCTCTTCCAAAAAGAAGAACGACTAGAACAACTACTATAGCAATTTGCCAAAAACCTATACTCATAACTAAATTATATACAATTTTTTTAAAATATTAAAGTCATCTTTTAATCTTCATCTGATTTAAGAGATTGACTTAACATATCGTCTATATTTGAATAAATATTATCCTTTTTTTCTTCTTCAAGCTCCTTGTAAAATTTACCAGTACCAAAAATTGAAGTATCAATATTAGCATTATCTATTAATCCTGCAGAAGAAAGTTCTTCTATATTAGGAAGATCAGATAATTTTTGTAAATTAAAATGGCTTAAAAAATCATCTGTTGTTACAAATTGAATTGGTTTTCCTGGAACATCTTTTCGTCCTGCTGGTTTAACCCAGTTAAGTTCAAGCAAGACTTCTAAAGTTCCAGTAGCAAATGCTACTCCTCTTATCTCCTCAACTTCAGATCGTGTTACAGGTTGGTGATACACAATAATAGCTAAAGTTTCTATTGTAGCTTTTGAAAGCTTCTTTTTAGTATAACTTTGTAAATTTAAAACTTTTGATAAATTAGAAGCTGTTCTAAATGACCATTTATTAGCTATACAAACAAGATTTATTCCCCTGCTCATATATTGTTTTTGTAAAGATTCCAAAATTTTTTTTATATTTGAATTTGTTTTAATTTTTTCTTGTATGCTTAGAATATCTAATGGTTCTTCTGCAGCAAACAAAACCGCCTCTACTTGTCTTTCTAAATTACTGACATTGTTAGGAAATTTTATTATTTTTATATCTTTCTTTTTATTCATTTTTTTTCTTTTATTAAAATCTTATCAAAATTTTTGTTTTGCATTATATTTATAAGCCCTTCTCTTGTTAACTCAAGTGATGCAGAAAAGAGTCCTGCTAATCCAGATTTTTTTAAATTTATATTTTTTTTAAAATTCGATGGAACTAATTCTGAAATATCTTTCCAATTATTTAACTTAGAAATACTTGATTTAATTATATCAATACCTTGTTCTGTGGTGCACACAGGTAATTTGGGAATGTTTATTGATAGAAAATTTTTTTGCATAATATGATTTGAATACGATTTTAATAGTTCAAATAATGAAACAGAATATTTTGAATTTGATACTGTTCTTATTCCACCAGACATTCCTCTTAGATGTATATCTACACCTAATCTTTTTTTTTTTAATAATTGATCCGATAGCAATCGAATTAATTCTAATTTTTTTAACTGCAACTTTAATTTTTCAGCAACCTCACTAGCTTTAAATTCATCTTCTTCATCGTCAGGTAATAAAAGTTTAGATTTAAGGTAAGTAAGCCATGTTGCCATTAACAAATATTCTGAAGCAAGATCTAAATTAACTTTTTGTGCCTTATTAATGAAGTCAATAAATTGATCAGCTAATTGTGTTATAGAAATGTTTGCCAAATCTATTTTTTGAGCTTTTGCAAGATCCAGCAGAACTTCAAGTGGGCCAGTATAATTATCAATTTTTACTTTTAACTCTTCTTTAGCTTTTAAAACCATAAAACGACTTTATCCTAAAAATTTAAGAAAATGTTCCGTTTTTTTTTGGGTAAATTTATCAATTTTGGGTATAACTTTAGCCAATTTACGCATTTCATTTAGATTTCCATTACAATGAAGAATTAAATTACATCCTGCCTCTAGTGATTTTACTGCATTTCTCTCCAAACTTAACTTGAGAGATTTCATAGATATATCATCACTAATAATTATTCCTTTATACTTAATTTTTTTTCTAATTATCTTTTTAATTACTATTTTTGAATGAGTGGCAGTAAATAAACTGTCAAAATTTTTATAAATTATATGTGCTGTCATAGCAAAGAAAGATTTGCTTGAAACAAATGGTTTAAAATCTTTATTAATTAACTCATTTTTTTTTGCACTAACAGTTGGGGTTTCAAAATGGCTATCACTATTTGCAAGTCCATGTCCAGGTATATGTTTAATTACAGTACCAATTTTATTTTCTTTAAAAAAATTAATACATATTTTACCTAATTTTGTTACAACAGTCGGATTTTCTGAAAAAGATCTTGTGCCAACAATTTTATGACCTTTTCTTCTTCTAATATCTAGAACAGGCACAGTGTTTATATTGATACCAACATAATTAAATATACTGGAAAGTGAATTAACATAAATCTTATAAGTGCTATAAAATTTATTTTTATTTTTAGTATAAAGTTTGCCAAAATACTCTTGCGAAAATGCGCTTTGATCAATTATTTTATTTATTCTCGAAACATCTCCGCCTTCTTGGTCAATTAAAATTGGGTACTTCTTTTCATTAAATAATATTTTAATATCATCAATAAGTTTTTTTAGTTGTGTAATATTTTTAACATTTCTTGAAAATATTATAATACCCCAAGGTTTACTTTTTTTTAAAAAAATCTTTTCTTTATTTGTTAAGTAGTAACTTTTAATACCAAAGATTATTGCTTTTTTATTTTTTATCATTTGATAATAATTTTTCCCAAAAATATTTTTTTCTTTTTTCTTTAAATTCTTCGATATCGTTTTTATAAATTATTGCATTATTTGTATCGTTAGTTAGTAGTGGTATTTTACTTGCATTTTCTAACAATGACACAGCATAATTATTTCTATTTTTATTAATAGTAGTTATATTTTTTTCAGAAAAATAATTTTCAAGTATTAAAAAAAAAAATATAACAAAAGAAATAAAGAATGATATATTTTTAATTTTTCTTAGCATTACATACTTTTTGGTGTCGAAACACCTAAAATTAACATTCCGTTTTGAATAACAATAGCCAAAGCTTGCAATAAGGCAAGACGAGAATTGTTTGGTTTTTTATCATCTAAAACAAATCTACATTCTTTGTTATCTTTTCCAAAATTCCAATAAGCATGAAATAATGTAACAAGATCATAAAGATAAAATGGCAGTCGATGTGGTTCGAGTTTAAGTGAAGATATTTCAACACATTTAGGCCACTCAGAAATTTTTTTTAAAATCTCAATTTCATGGGAATTAAGAGTAAAATTTTTATTAAAATTAATTTCACTCGATAAATTAATTTTAAGTGTTTTAAAAATTGAATTAATACGTGCATAGGCATACTGAACATAAAAGATAGGATTATCTTTAGTTTTCTCGGTAACTTTCTTAAAATCAAAATCTAATTCAACATCGTTGCTTCTATTAAGCATCATGAATCTAGTGCAATCTTTACCAACTTCTTTTACTAAATCTTCAACTGTAATATAATCACCTTTTCTTTTTGACATTTTGAATGGTTTTCCATCCTTAAATAATTTAACTAATTGTGACACTTTACAAATTAAGTTTAATTTATTTTCTGAAATAGCAGATGTTGCTGCAGTAATTCTTTTTGTATATCCTGCATGATCAGCACCAAGTATATTAATTAAGACATCAAAATTTCTTGATATTTTATTCGAATGATAGGCTACATCGCCGGCAAAATATGTCCATGAACCATCTTCTTTTTGTAAAGACCTATCTGTGTCATCACCAAAAAGTTTAGATTTAAATAACAATTGATTGCGTTTCTTCCAAGTAGATGTTTTTTCACCTTTTGGATTTTGTAACTTTCCTTCATAAACATAACTATTGTTTTTTAATTTATCTATTACTTTTTGAACGGAATTAGTTTTAACCAAATTTGATTCATAAATAAAATTATTATGCACTACTCCTAATAAATTAAGATTATCTCTTATTATTTTCATCGATTCTTTTAAAGATTCTTTTTCTAGTTCATTAGAAATTTTTTCGAGATTTTTAAAATTTTTTATTTTATTACTTGATATTATTTCTCTAGCAATATTAATAATATATTCCCCAGGGTATAAATCTTCATTATTTGGAAAAGGTTTTTTATCAATAATTTCTATAATTCTATAATATACAGATTTTACAAAATTTTTAATTTGACCACCATAATCATTTACATAATATTCTTTTGTTACTTCGTCTCCGTTAAAAGTAAGCAAATTTGATAAAACATCTCCAAGAATAGCACCTCTACAGTGTCCAACATGTAATGGGCCTGTAGGATTTGCAGAAACAAATTCAATATTAATTTTTCTATTTTTACTTTGCTGAGATCCAAATAAAGATCCAAGATTAATTATTGTACTTAAATGTTTTTGCCAAAAAGAAATTTCAAAGAAAATATTTAAAAAACCTGGGCCTGCAATTTCTATTTTTTTAAACTCTTTAAAATCATCTAAGAGATATTTTTTTAAATGATCAGCTAATTCTAATGTAGGAACATTATTAAACTTAGATAAAATTAATGCTGCATTACATGAAATATCCCCTAATTGATTTTTAGGTGGTAATTCAACAGTTAAGTTTTTAAAGTTTTTTGGAGTTTTAATTATATTTTTACTTTCTAAATCTTTTAAACTTTTTAAAATTTTTTTTTGATAATTTAAAAATAAATTCATTTTATTTTATTATATAAATTAATAGCATATCTATCTGTCATACCAGCAATAAAATCTGCTACAACTCTTTCTTTTTCATCATTTTTAAACAGTTCATTATTAATATATTTTTTTGGATTTTTTGATAGTTGCTGAAAAAGAAAATTTACTATTTTTTTACCTTTATTTGTATTTATAATAACTTTTTTATGATTGTACATTTTGTTCTTTAAAAAGTCTTTGATTTGTCCTTCAATAATTTTCATTTTTCTTGAAAAATGAACTATTAGATTATTATAATCATAAATATCATTTACTTTTTTAGGTTTAACTTTTTTCAAGTTATTATTAGTAGTTTTTATAACATCTAAGACCATAGAGTTAATAAGATCTCTTATTACTTGATTTATAATTATCTCTTTTCTATGATTTATAAGTTTTTTAGAGTGTTTTGATACTATCTGAGATAAAAAAGGTATAGAATTTAATTCTTTTATTGTAAATAATTGCGCTCTTAAACCATCTTCTAAATCATGATTATTATAGGCTATATCATCTGATATTGTGGCTATTTGAGCTTCTAAAGATGGATGTTTCTTAAAAAATAAATTTTTATGGAAGATATCTTTCTTAAGAATTTTTTTATGTAAACTTAAGTTTATAACTGGACCATTATGTTTAATTAATCCATCCAATGTTTCTATAGATAGGTTTAATCCATTAAAGTTATAATATTTCTTTTCCAAAAATGTTACTATTCTTAAAGTTTGTATATTGTGATCAAAACCTCCATACTTTTCCATACAAGAGCTTAATATTTCTTCGCCTGCGTGGCCAAACGGTGTATGACCTAAATCATGTGATAAACTTAAAGTTTCTGTTAAATCTTCATTTAGATTAAGTGAACGAGCTAAAGTTCTTGCTATTTGAGAAACTTCCATCGAATGTGTTAATCTTGTTCTATAATGATCTCCTACAGTATTTATAAAAACCTGTGTTTTATGTTTTAGTCTTCTAAAGGATGTGGAATGTATTATTCTATCTCTGTCTCTTTGATATGGTGATCTAATAGCACTATCTTGCTCTTTATAAACTCTGCCTTTGCTAAGATTTGATTTAATAGCATATGGTTTTAGGTGATTTTCTTTATAATTTTTTTGCATAATTCGTTTAAGAGCATTATATTACAATAACTTAACTTAAAATGATTAAAGAAATAAATTTTAGTAAAAAGGCTGTGGAAAAAATTAATCAGCTTTTATCAACGAAACCATCAGGAACCTTTTTTAGAATAGCTGTTAAAGGTGGTGGATGCTCTGGTTTTAAATATGATTTCACCTTTGATAATAAAATGGACGAAAACGATCAAAAAAAAAATAATATAGTTATAGATAACTCTTCATTAGATATGCTGAAAGGGTCAGAAGTTGATTTTTCTGAAGAGCTGATAGGGAATTCATTTAAAATATCAAATCCTAAAACAAAATCTTCTTGTGGTTGCGGTATATCATTTTCATTTTAATGAAAATAAGTTCTTGGAATGTTAATTCAGTAAGGGCAAGAATTAAAAATATTTTGGCTTACTTAAAATACTCTAAGCCCGATATTTTAATGTTACAAGAAATTAAAACAGAAGATAAATATTTTCCATATGATGATTTTAAAAACCTAGGATATAATTCTCATGTTCTTGGGCAAAAAGGATACAATGGAGTTGCTTTAGTATCAAAAGTTGACATTAAAAATATCAACACAAAATTTTTTGGAGATCCAAGAAAACATTCTAGAATCATAGTTGGAAATATTAAAAATAAATCAAAAATTATTAAATTAATTAATATTTACGCACCAAATGGTAATCCAATTGGAACGGATAAATATGATTATAAATTAAATTGGTATGATAAATTTATAAAGAATATAAAAAATGACTTGAAAATAAATAAAAATATTATTATTGCAGGTGATTTTAATATAATACCAGAAAAAAATGATGTTTATGACTACACAAAGTACGAAAATGATGCACTATATAAACTTGAAATAAGAAAAAAATTTAGAGAACTTATCAATCTGGGTTTCAATGATGCTTATCGATATATAAATATAAATAAACAAGAATTTACTTTTTGGGATTATATGGCTGGTTCATTCCAAAGTAATAAGGGAATGAGGATTGATCACTTTTTAATTTCAAATAGTATTTTAAATAATATAAAAAAAATATATATTGACAAAAAACCAAGATCCAAAATAAAACCATCAGATCATACACCTATTGAATTAGAGGTTAACTAACTCTTCCATAAATATCTTGATATCTTATAATATCATTTTCTTTTAGTATGCTTCCTTTTTGAACTTCAATAATTTTAATTGGCATCTTATAGAGATTTTCAATTCTATGAATTGCACCTTGAGGAACAAAAACAGTTTCATTTTTCTTTTTAAAAAAAATATTTTTATCAATAGTAATTTTAGGAATGCCTTCTATAATCGTCCAGTGTTCTGATCGATGATGGTGTTTTTGTAAACTTATAGAGGCTTTAGGTTTAATATAAAGCTCTTTGATCAAAAAACCCTTTCCATTAAATAAATTAGTGTACCTGCCCCAAGGACGATAAAAAACCTTACTTTTTTTAAAATATTGATTTTTATTTTTATTATACATTTTTGAAATCTCTTTCCAACTTCCAAGATCTGACCAAGGGACATCTAATTTTATTGCATTTATATTATTTGCTTTTTCTAAAATAGCTCTATCAAAAGATTTTGATATAGATTTATTAAAGTAACTTTTATTTAAATAATAAGTATTATTTTTAAATTTTGCATTTAATACTGAGTTTAAACAATTTTTATAAATTAATGGTTGATATTTTTTAAAATTATTTATTATAGAATCTTTTCTCATAAAAAACATTCCTGAATTCCAATATCCTTTTTTTTTAATAATTTTCTTAGCTTTGACAATGTTAGGTTTTTCAAAGAACTTAGTTACAACATTTATTTTACTTTTATTCTTTTTACTTAAAAAATATCCATATTCACTTGATGGAAATGAGGGTTTAATGCCAAAAATGAATATATTTTTATTATTAAGGGAAATTTTGTTTTTTCTAATAGATTTATTAAAAATGCTTGTTTTCTCCAATAGATGGTCTGAAGCCAAAAACATTAAAGGCTGATCATCTGGTATATCTTTTATTAAAGTTGATGAAAGTATAGCAGATGCAGTATTTCTCTTAGAAGGTTCTAATACAATTTTAAATTTTTTAATTTTAAATTTTTTGAGGTATTTTCTAACCATCTTTAAATATTTTAAATTTGTACTAATAATAGGAAAATCAAATATGTCTGCTTTAGTTCTTTTTAATGTTTTCTCTAATAAACTCCATCCGCCAAAATCAATAAATTGTTTGGGAATATTATTTTTTGAATCGGGCCAAAGTCTTGAGCCAGACCCACCGCATAGAATTACTGGTCTTATTTTCATTTAGTTTTATTTATATATCCGCATAACATTTTACTTCTTTTGCGGCTCCTGGATGTGTGACAGCGCCTTTTGATGCGGGGCCAACTGATTGCGCATATTTCCATAAAGTACCATTACGAAAGTTTTCTTTTTTGGGTTTCCACTTTTTTTTTCTTTTCATTAACTCTTTCTTAGATATTTTTATATTTATAGTTCCTAATTTTGCATCAATCTCAATCATATCTCCATTTTTAATTAAAGCTATTGGGCCACCAACAGAAGCTTCTGGGGTTACATGTCCAATGCAAAAGCCCCTTGTAGCTCCGGAAAATCTTCCGTCTGTAATTAAAGCAACTGTATCGCCCATTCCCTGTCCATATATTGCTGCTGTTGTAGATAGCATTTCTCTCATGCCGGGTCCCCCTTTTGGTCCCTCGTATCTAATTACTATTACATCTCCATCTTTATATTTTTTATTTAAAACTGCTTTATATGCAGATTCTTCATTGTCAAAACATTTTGCTTTACCAATAAACTTTAAATTTTTTAGTCCTGTAATTTTTACTATTGCACCTTGTGGCGCTAAATTACCTTTTAGTCCCACTACACCTCCATCAGGTGATAATGGGTTATTAAATCTTCTAATAACTTTTTGATTATCATTGAATTTAACATCCTTTAAGTTTTCTTTAATAGTTTTACCAGTAACAGTTAAACAATCGCCATGTAGATATCCTCCATCTAGAAGAGTTCTTAGGAGAAGTGGAACACCTCCGGCTTCAAACATATCTTTAGCAACGTACTTTCCGCTAGGTTTAAGGTCTGCTAGGTAAGGTGTCTTTTTAAATATCTTAGCGACATCCATAAGATCAAATTTTATTCCACATTCACTAGCAATAGCTGGCAAATGCAATCCGGCATTAGTTGATCCTCCGGTCGCAGCAACAACTGTAGCTGCATTCTCTAAAGATTTTTTGGTAACAATATCTCTAGGTCTTATTTTTTTTTCTAATAAATTCATTACAGCTTTTCCACTTTCAAATGCAAATTTATCTCTTTCTTCATATGGAGCTGGAGTACCAGAAGAATAAGGAAGAGCTAAGCCAATAGCTTCTGACACACACGCCATAGTATTAGCAGTAAATTGACCCCCACATGCTCCTGCGCTTGGACATGCAACTAAAGATAATTCTTCTAAATCTTTCTCTTTTATTTGTCCTTCAGAATACTTACCTAATGCCTCATATACATCGACAACAGTAACATCTTTACCGCGAAATTTCCCTGGTAGTATTGAACCACCATAAATAAAAACACTCGGTACATTTAAACGGCACATAGCCATCATCAATCCTGGTAAAGATTTATCACATCCAGCTACACCAACCAAAGCATCATAACAGTGGCCTCTAACAGTTA
>MDSV01205154.1_pt1 | contig 15490 bp, 12 predicted proteins | sample 810851 | NCBI WGS metagenome assembly MDSV01 (sample SAMN05326640, study PRJNA326480) | marine metagenome | isolation source: seawater | place: Atlantic Ocean: North East | collected 2012
ATAAAAGTATGTTTTCAAATATGATATTTAGTTCCATTCTGAGCAACACCCTTCATAAATTTAAGACAGGACTACAGTTCGCATATGACCAGTATGATGAAACAGTAGAAGTACAATCAACCAACAGAATTGATCGTTCTGTGGGTGCTTTTTTTGAGTACAGTTATGACAGCCTCGAGCGACTTCGCATGGTATTGGGCCTTCGCTTTGATTATCACAATCATATTGGCAGTTTTGTTACCCCTCGAGCGCATTTGCGTTATGCGTTTACAGACACCTCTAGTTTGCGATTTTCGATGGGTAGTGGACGTCGAGTAGCGACTGTATTTGCTGAAAATCAAAAACTGTTTGGCTCTGGCAGAACGATACTTATTCCTGAACTACAAAGCCATCATTATGGGTTACTGCCAGAGCGTGCGTGGAACTATGGTGTCAGTTATTTGAAAGGCTTTCAAATCGGTTCGATTCCACTTAATTTTAATCTAGATCTATTTCGAACATCATTTGTCAACCAGGTGGTTGTCGATTGGGAAACACTAGGGCAAGTATCATTTTATAACCTTGATGGCGATAGCTATGCAAACAGTTTACAGCTTGGGTTGGACGCACGTTTGTTCAGACTGATAGACGCTCGTTTTTCCTGTAAATTTTATGATGTACAGCTTGATTATGTCGCTGCAAAAAAGCAAAAGCCTTTACAGCCAAAACAACGATATTTTTTGAATCTTGGGTATGTAGGGGATCAGTGGAGAGCAGATGCAACCTATCACTACACAGGTCCACAGCGTATTCCTGCAACCATCCAACACCCAAATGGCTTTGAGAGTAATGCTTTTGGATTGATGAACGCACAGATTACTTATATCCCAAAACCTAATTTTGAAATCTATATGGGTGGTGAAAACCTAACGAATTACAAACAAGCACAACCCATTTTATCTGCTAATCAGCCCTTTTCATCGTCTTTTGATTCGAGCCTGGTGTACGCTCCTGTTTTTGGACGGATGATGTACATGGGGTTGCGATATAATTTATAAATTTGAATCATGAAGAAATCAGTATTTATTGTATTTTTTATGAGCTTTTCTCTGCTTTCTTTTGCACAAGAGAGTCCATCAAAAAACGAAAAGAATAGCATTGAAGTTCTTGGCAACTGTGACATGTGTAAAAAGCGAATTGAAAAAGCTGCTTTTTCAGTGAAAGGTGTCAAATATGCCTCTTGGGATAATTCCTCTGGACAACTGCGTTTGATTTACAATGGATTAAAAACAGACATAGATACAATCGAAAAGCAAATCGTTGCTGTAGGACATGACACTGAACACCAAGTTTCCAGTGACAAGGCTTATGATCAGCTGCCTGCTTGTTGTCAGTATGTTCGGAAAGGGCAAGAACCCAAACCTGGTCAAATGACCAAACACTAGCTATTTGATGCAGTAGTTGTCTCCTTCTTCGAAGCTCGAAAAGGTTTGCTCGTCGACTTCGATATCGTCGACCAGTTCTCCACTAAATTCATTTTCGCTGGTACTCGCGCCATCATCAAATCGGATGACGAGTAAAAAGCGATCATTATTTATGACTTTATCGATGACTTCTCCACAATTGTCATCACTGTTACAGCCAAAAAAGAGACTCATGGTCATAAAAAATATAAATTTTCTCATTACACTATCATTACTCAAACAGGTTGATTGTCAGTGCAACTCGGGACAAGAGATCGTTCTTTTTGTTTTGTGAATATGGGGTTGAATTATACCTGTTTTGTGCGCCAATGGATAAGGCAAATTTGTCTTGCTCAAAATTGATTTTTGGCTCAACAAAAAATCGGATATCGTTTGCATCTTTTGTGTTGACTTGGAAGTAGGTTACACAATTGAAATACAGTTTTTCAAGCAGTTTGACACGCAAAAACATATTGATATTGAATCGATATTTATGTGTTTGAAGATCAGGGTATTCTTCATCTTCATAAAACAAACCAGCTGCAAGATCGATGTACTGGCGATCGTTGTTGAACAGCGAATGACGATAGCCACCTCCGACAAGTTGACGATGGTTCATCTGTAACACCTTGATATTTTGTGTCTGAATAAAGCCATAGATCGAGTTTTTATCGCTGACAAAATGGTTTAGGCGAAGCTGTGCACTCCAGTCATTTGCAACAATTTCTCCTTCGTCATCTTCGTAGTCATGCCCCACGATGAGTCGCCAAAGTTGACGCCCTTGTTTCGTTCCCATTAATATTTGATTAAAAGAAGCAAACGTATTTTCGTTGCCTGATTCCCAGTCGAAAGAGAGATTGATTTGTGTGTTGAGTTTAGTAGTGTAGTGATTCAATAACGATTCTGAATTTAAAATCGTTTGTGCATGCGCAATGCCACATGTAAAGAATACAAAGAGCAGATGAAATCGCATCGTTTTTTTTCAAAAATAGGTGTTTCTACTCGAAGAAAAAATGGAATTGGCGTAAGAATTGTATCTTTAGAAAGAAAAAATTACTGTTATGAAATATATTTTACCCTTACTGACACCTTTACTGTGTTTTTCCCAAACTGTTTGGGATGGAGCAACGATTACCGTTTCAAAGCCCAACAATGCAGATTATACGAGTGCGCAACACCAAGATCGAATTACAGATGATGTTTGGTTGACTCGCACCAATAGTGGAGGTGCTTTGATCAATTACAATCAAGAAAGCTCATATGTCAGAGGAACAAGCCCAGTAGGCACACTTTGGGCATTGGGAAGCACTTCTGATACGAACTTATCATTTGACAATTTTCGGGATTTTGATGGGACAATTAAAAACAAACCTCCTTTAAACACCCAAGTTGTTTTAAAATTGACAAAAGGCACAACTACTGAGTCTGATGATATTCATATTGACGTAACTTTTACTTCCTGGCAGTCTGGAGAGTCAAACGGTGGGGGCTTCACTTACACACGATCATCAAACCCCAACTTGAGTATTGAAGGAGTACAGTCTAAAGATATATTTGTATATCCCAATCCCCCCTCGGGAGTTGTGCAAGCCAATCAAGACATTATCACCAAAATTCATGTGTATGACCTCACTGGAAAACAGTTGATGAAAACCAATACTTCAAGTGTTGATTTAGGTTCTGTCAACAATGGGATGTACCTCATTCGACTGTATCGCAAAGACAATAAAGAATGGGTGACAAGGCGAGTGGTAAAACAGTAATTTTTTAATTACTTCCCAATACAAAAATTAGCAAATATATTTCCTAGGAGTTCATCAGATGAAATCGATCCTGTGAGCATACCCAAATGATGCAGTGCTGTTCGCAAATCAACTGCTAGCAAATCACCACTCAAACCACTTGACAAGCCCTCTCGAACAGTCAAAATCGATGTGAGGGTTTGTTGGAGTTCATTGTGATGACGACTGTTGCTCACAATCGTATCGTAGTTGGTGTGATTCACAAGCTGCACCAGATGTTTTTTCAACTTGTCCAAGCCTGCACCTGTTTCTGCTGAGATAACGATTGAATCTATATCTCCCAGCCTTGTGCTCTGGTTGTTGAGTTGGTTTGTATCATGAAGGTCTGCCTTGTTCAACAATACCAAAGGGCTTTGATGCTGTAGTGCTTTTACTTCTGTTTTGATATCTTCAGTTGTCATTGTTTCAGGATCCACTACATAGAGAAGGACTTGCGCGTCTGAAATTTTGGTTTTGGCCTTTTCAATGCCTATGGCTTCGATGGTATCTTCAGTCTCTCGAAGCCCAGCAGTATCGATAAATCTAAACTGTATCCCATCAATCGTAACAGTATCTTCTATGCTATCACGAGTGGTACCTGCAATTTCAGAAACGATAGCTTTTTCCTCTTGCGCAAGTGCGTTGAGCAAAGACGATTTTCCAGCATTTGGCTTTCCTGCAATGGCAACAGGAACGCCTTGTTTCATGGCATTCCCAACAGCAAATGAATCAACAAGTGATTTGATCGTGTCTTGGGCTTCTTGCAATAGTTTATCCAATGCATTTCGATCTGCAAAATCAACATCCTCTTCGCTAAAATCAAGCTCAAGTTCTACCAACGAAGCAAAGTCGATCAGTTGTTGTCTGAGTTGTTCCAACAGATTGCTGATACCCCCACGAAGTTGCTGTATGGCAACTCTGTGTGCAGCTTCTCCTTCACTGGCAATAATGTCTGCAACTGCTTCTGCTTGGGTGAGATCCATTTTCCCATTCATAAAAGCGCGAAGGGTAAATTCGCCAGGCGCTGCCATTTGTGCTCCTTCTTTTTGCAGCAATTGTATCAGTTGCTGTTGAATATAGATTGAACCATGGCACGAAATCTCTACAACATCTTCGCCAGTGTATGAATTTGGCCCTTTGAACAAACTTACAAGTACCTCATCAAGTGTGCTATCGTTTTGCACAATATGACCTAGATGAATGGTATGCGATTTTTGCTTTGCAAGGATTTTGCCATGCAATGATCGAAAAACACGATCAGCGATGCTGATGGCTTTATCACCCGACAAACGAACAATGGCAATGGCACTTGCGCCTGGTGCAGTAGCCGATGCGACTATGGTTTTCCCTTCATTTTGCATGTGGCAAAAGTAAAAAACAAAAACTAGCTGATGTCTTTTTTGTAAGTACGACGACGCTTGTGTAGTTCATGCTCATAGTTTTTCCACATAAGCTGAATCGAATTGTTTTCCTCCAGTTCGGGATTTGTCTCAACATCTGTAATCCCTTGTGCGTTAAACATTTTTTGTATGGCGTCAAATAAAATAGCTGTTACACCTTTGTTTTGATAGGCTGGATCGATGCCGATCAAATAAAATGAAGCCCTGTTATTTTTTCGAAGTGCACGTATAATGTGAAGAAATCCAAAGGGGTAGAGCGAGCCATTCACTTTTTTTAGGGCTTCTGAAAAGGAGGGCATAGTGATGGCAAAGGCAATGAGATTGCCAGATTTGTCTACCACGCACTTGATAAATTTGGGATGGATGTACGAAAAATATTTTTCTTTATAATGCGCAATTTGATAGGGTTGTATAGGTACAAAAGATTGTAGGTTGTTATAGGTTTTATTTAGTAGGTCAAACATCTTATCGACGTAGGGCACCAACTCTTTTCGAGTCGAAAATTCAAGCGCACTCAGTTCGTATCGCCTTGAAATGAGTTCAGCATATTTCTTGACCTTTTTAGGGGCATCCTCAGCCTTGAATATCTTAATTTGAAACTCGACCCATTCTGCTTGTTTGACAAGTCCCAGATCTTCTAGGTGTTTCTTTTGATAGGGGTAATGATACCATGTGATCATAGTGTTTTTGTATTCATAGCCTTGCACCAAAACTCCTGCTTTGTCCATATTGGAAAAACCCATTGGCCCTTCGAGATATGTCAATCCATTTTGCTTTCCCCACGAATGTACAGCATCGATGAGCATACGACTTACATCAAGATCGTCTATGGTATCATACCACCCAAAACGCACCTTAGTTTTGGCTTGTTCTTTGACCTCAATCCAGTTGATCAAAGCAGCAATGCGACCAACAATTTGTTTTCCATTTTTGACGACAAAAAGCTTGGCATCGGCATTTTCAAACACAGGATTTTTCGCACGATTAAAGATTGCTTTTTCTTCACTGGTGATGGGCGGCACCCATTGATCACAATCTTTATAAAGTGTAAAGGGAAATGTAAAAAAAGCATGGTATTCTTTTTTTGTTTTGACTTCATGTAGGCTGTACTGCTTCATTACTTATTCTTTTTGGATGCTTTTTTTTGTTTTCGTTCTGCTTTTTTTCTTTCACGTTCACGATCTTTAAACTCGTTTATTTTTTCAGAATTCATTTTTCGATCGATACGATTTTTTTTGCGTCGTTTTCTCAGTTCTTTTATCTCATGGGGGATACCATTGTCATTGTATCGATCAATGCGATAGGAAACACCAATGCCTGCTGCGAACATGCTTGGAGTGTTTTTGAATGTTTGACTCAAAAATGCATCTACTTGTATGTTTTCATTGAACAGATAAACAGCGCCAACAGTTAATAATACATCTGTCGATAACTCGCTATCAAGACTGACTTGCTCTACAAATCCCAATAATCTTTTTTTGATAGGAATCATCAAACTGCTTGACATATAATTTTGTTCATAGGGACATCCCAAATATCTTCTTCCCCAATTTGTTACAAGCACAAAATTATTTAAAAAATGATTTTGTGTAATCAACATGACTTCTCCTGAAATCTGATTTTGTTCCAGTGCGGGGGATAGCAGATTAAAAACAGGTGCAAAAGGTTCTCCATAGGGGTAGATATTGCCGAGGCTTAATTCAGATCCCAAATAAAGCGATACTGCTGGAATCAAATCAACAGCTCGAATACCTCTATTTGCTTTGTAGCTTTTCGTGTCGGGCTTATACCATTCAGCATTTCGAAATGGATCAAACAGCAGGAGTTTAAACCCAAGGGTATTCTTTTTTGTACCAGCTCTGTTGTAGCTCAACCTTCCTGAGGGGTTATTAAAAGACAGTTTGTCGTTGTGATAATCAACGCGATAAATCAGTTCAAGGTTTTGTAAAATCAAACCTGTTCTGAGATCGAGGGTGAATCCTGCGCCTGTGCTTTTTGCATCTGCCAGTGAAGCAAATCGATCCTGACGATAAGAGGCACCAAACTCGAGCTGATAAACACCTGGTCCAACAGAAAAGGCTCCCTGTGTAAAACCAGGGCGATTACTGTTGATAATGGGTGTGTATTGACTGCTCACAAATGAAGAAACGAACAGTGAAAAAAGACATAATGTCGCACAGAATTGATTCATCAAATCAAATATAAAGAAATGCTTTAGCACAAGTAACGCTTAGAATTGTATTTTTGACATTCAAGTCCTTGATTAATGATAAAAAACAGCATTCCTCATTTCCTTTCAGTCATATTTTTGGCCTTGCTATCCTTGGCTTTTTTCTATCCTTTGCTCAGTGGTAAAGTCATCGTACAGTCTGATATTCAGCAATTTCAAGGGATGCAACGACAAGTGTTGGATCATCGTGCCGACTATGACGAAGAGCCATATTGGGCTGACAATGCATTTGGTGGTATGCCGACCTATCAAATCACCTCTACATATCCTTATGATTTTATAGGAACACTAGACAAGTTGATTCGTTTTTTACCTCGACCCGCTGATTATCTTTTCGTGTATATGCTCAGTTTTTATCTGTTGCTATTGTGTTTCACACCCAAATTTCAAATCGCAATTGCAGGGGCTATTGCTTTTGGGTTTTCGACTTATTTGCTGATTATTTTAGGGGTAGGGCACAACACCAAAGCACTTGCTATTGGTTATATGCCTTTGGTTGTTTTGGGGGTGGTGCATGTGTTTTCCACCAAACGATTCCTTGGCTTTTCCATACTCACACTGGCGATGGCCTTGCAAATCCATGCCAATCATTATCAAATGACCTATTACCTCTTGATACTTGTGGGTTTAATGGCACTTGGATTTACGATCGAATTTTTGCAAAAGCGAAAATATCAATCCCTGATCAAATCATTATTGACAATGATTTTTGCATCCTTATTGGCACTTAGTTTTAACGCCACGCAACTGCTTGCAACGAGTGAATATGCAAAAGAAAGTACAAGGGGTAACTCACCATTGAAAGAAAACGCGTTGGGTGAGACTACGTCATCTAGTGATGGTTTGTCTTTTGATTATATCACTGAATACAGCTATGGTTTTGTTGAAACGCTAAACCTCATCATCCCACGCCTAACTGGTGGTGGAAGTGGCGATCGCCCTGACCCTTCGGGTGAACTAGCACAATTTTTACAAACTGTCGATGCTGAAACAGCACAATATGTATTTTCATATGCACGTACATATTGGGGTGACCAGCCCATCGTTGAAGCACCTGCATATATTGGCATCACAGTATTTTTCCTCTCGCTGATTGGCTTCTTTTTGATGCACAAGCGTTGGCGATTCATTTTACTATCCTCAATTGTTGTTTCACTGTTGATTTCATGGGGGAAACACCTTCCTCAACTCACTCAATTTTTGATTGATTATGTACCTTATTACAACAAGTTCAGGGCAGTGAGCTCTGCACAAGTGATCTTAGAACTTTGTTTTCCAGTCGCTGCTGTTATGGGTATGATTGGCTTGATGGATGCCTCCAATTCATCTCGTTTAAAAGCGCTCAATCGCAGTCTTTTGATTGTGATGGGACTCTTGGGATTGGTTTGGATTGCTGCTGTTTCTGTATTTGATTATCAATCTGATTTTGAGATTTTTTCTGCTTATCCAGAAATTTTAAACCCCTTGATGGAGGATCGAAAAACTATGCTTCTCAATGATTTATTGCGATCAGTGGGCTTCATTGTTGTGATCTATGCTGTTTGTCGTTTGGCATTCTTAGACAATAAAAAACAATTTGTCATTCCTATTGTTTACTTAATAATATTGATCGACCTATGGTCATTTGGGCGCAATTATGTCAACAGTGATGACTTTGCGAATAAATCAGTGATGCAGCGTCCATTTCAGGCCACTGCTGCCGACAGAGCGATACAAAAAGACACGACTCGGTATCGAGTATTTGAACCACGACTTGGCATGGCACATGCACGAACTGCTTATTTTCACAACACTATTGGAGGCTATCATGGTGCCAAACCCCATCGTATGCAAGCCTTGTATGACTACCACTTGAGCGAAACGATTTCTCCCAATGTTGTCAATATGCTCAACATCAAATATACCTTACAAACTGCTGAGGATGGAAGTCTGACTGCTGGTGTAAATCCCAGTGCTTTTGGCAATGCATGGCTCGTTGAGGAAATCATCTCTTCTTCATCTGCCAACGATGAAATTCAGCGCCTTGCCAGTGAGGATCTACAGCGTAAAGCACTTACAACAGAGAACATCTCTCAAAACCAGTTTGCATTGGACAGTCTTTCTCAAATTTCGTTGGTTAGTCATAAAGCCAATGAGTTGAGATATCGTGCGACAGTCTCATCAACTGCATTTGCTGTTTTTTCAGAGATGTATTACCCACATGGTTGGAAGTCGTTTATCAATGGAGAGGAAGTTTCCCATCATCGTGTAAACTATGCACTTCGAGGGCTACTTATTCCTGCTGGCACGCATGAGATTCTTTTTAGATTTGAGCCAGATGTGATTGCTCGTGGTTCACGCATTCGATTGGCAGGATATGGTATTTTCAGCTTGATTGTCCTCGTATTTTTTATGCCGTTGAAGAGATTCGGATTAAAACAATAATACTTTGGGGGCTTCTCAAACAAAACATATCATCCTGATAAGTTACTACTGGCCACCAGCTGGTGGATCGGGAGTGCAGCGTTGGTGGTTTTTTACCAACGAACTTGCAAAAAGGGGTTGGACAATTGATGTGATTACTGTTCAGCACCCAGCCGGAACTCCTATTGATTCATCTTTTATTGGTCAAGCACACCCCAACATCAACGTATATCCCCTTTCGATTTGGGAACCTGGAAAGCGTTTGTACAGCACGATAAAATCCAAAACTTCAAAGGGGTTGTTTTCTTATCTTGTTCGATGGATTCGTGCCAATTTTTTCTTCCCAGATGCACGACAGTTTTTTATCAAGCCAGCAATTCGGTTGGTTAAAAAGCGTTTGGCGGCGCAACCCACCCAGTGGTTGATTACGACAGGACCACCTCATAGTATGCACATGGTTGGTCGTGCAATTCGAAAATCAAATGATGTACAATGGTTGGCTGATTTTCGTGATCCTTGGACACAATTTTATGTCAATCATGAGTTGCCGATGATGTCATTTGTTCGAAAAAAACACAAGCGCATTGAACAGCAAGTGATCTCAACTGCTGATCATGTGTTGACTACAACACCAAGCCTTGCAACGCTCTATTCTGCGATAAACCCCTCAGTGAGTTGCATTTACAATGGCTATGAAAGGATATTTGAAGGCACACTGTCTGAAGAGTTTTCCATCACCTACACAGGTGTTTTAAAACCCAACCAGCATATCGAAACACTTTGGGCTGTCTTCGATCAACTTTCCTCTCGCGATCAGGCGTTTGCCAATCATGCGCATTTGCATTTGTATGGCGTTTATGAAAACAACCCAATTCCCCCAGAAATGAAGAATCAAGTCACTGTTCATGGCTACCATCCAAAAGAGGTAATCGACAACATACTTCCACAGTCTCATCTACTGTTGTTGTTGGGTAATGATCACCCCCAAAGTCAGTTTGTGATTCATGGAAAATTGTATGCTTACATGGCTGCTCGACGACCTATTTTGGCGATTGTCAACAAACATGGCGATATGTCCAAAATCATTGAAGACTATCAGTTAGGAGCTGCTTTTTTATACACAGAAATCGATCAAATAACTGCTTGGATTGCAACTGTATTTGAAGATTATAAATCAAAAACGACTACACCCCTCCAACAACCCGATCATCGTTTTTCGCGAAAAAAACAAGCCAAAGAACTACATTTGTACCTCAATAAATCCAACAACTGATGGGAATCATTGCCAAACAAACCTCTCAAAATATACTCACAATCGGCATTGCCTTTATGTTTGGGGGCATCAATACACTGGTGTTTTACCCTGCTTTTCTTTCTGCTGAGGCCTATGGGCTTGTTGTCTTTTTATTGGCAACATCCAACTTGCTCATGCCATTGATTGGCTTTGGGATTCATCAGGCCATCATTCGATATTACAGCTCATATCAGGACAAGGAGATGCAGCAGCGATTTATGTATTCAGTTATTCTCTTACCACTGTTGATTGCCTTGCTCATGGGGGGTATTTGTATTGCTTTTTATCATTCGATTGTCAACAGCCTTTCCATACAAAATCCGATCATTGCAGATTATACTTGGGTCATCTTTGTCGTGGCAGTCGCAACTGCTTATTTTGAAGTGTTTTACGCTTGGGCTCGTGTTCAATTGCAATCTGTGCTTGGCAACGTCCTCAAAGAGATTTACCCTCGACTTTTTCTCTTCCTTCTTTTGATCGCCTTGTACTTTTTCGACCTGTCATTTGATCAATTCATCATTACCTTAGTCATTGGTTATTTTATTCGTTTGTTGTTGATGATTCTCTTAGCTAATCATTACTATCCAGTTCGTATTCGTTTTCATTTTCCCTCAAATTTTCGTTCGATATTAATCTATTCTGCCACCATATTACTGGCTGCATTTGCAGGGAGTTTAATCATCGATATCGATAAGTTTATGATTCCACAAATGCGAGAGATACAGCAAACAGCATTTTATGCCATTGCAATTTTCGCTGCCACGCTAGTCGAAGTACCAGCACGTGCGATGCAGCAAATTTTAAATCCCTTGGTGGCAACAGCAGTGAACGAAAATAACCCAACAGAAGTCAACAATCTTTACAAAAAAAGCGCCCTTAACTTGGTTGTGGTTTCGGGTTGGTTTTTCTTATTGGTGAATCTCAATAGCGAAGCCTTATTCTCCTTGTTGCCTGATGTGGGTTATCAAACAGCCACGTCTGTAGTGTTATATATTTCCTTGGCAAAACTCCTAACAATGATTTTTGGTTGTGGAAGTGCGATTATTTCAAACAGTTCATTTTATCAGATTACACTTGTGTTTTCAATCTTTATGGCATTGGGTGTTACACTCCTCAACATCGTATGGATTCCTCTCTATGGAATTGATGGTGCAGCACTTGCAACATTGGTTGTGATTGGCGCTTCTATCCTTTTAAAGATGGCTTATTTATATTATAAAATATATGCGCATCCACTCTCGTGGAATATGTGTAAATCCCTGATTGTTGTTGGGATACTGTTTGTTGTTTTTGAGTCGTTTGACTTCACAGTATCGCCTGTCCTTCAAATCGTTTTGACATCAGCATTGGTATCAGTTGTTTACTTTGTGATTGTGGTCCAATTGAAGTTGTCCAACGACTTACTTCGCTTGCTGCATCGAGTGATCAAATAACTGTTGGTAGAGGCTTGATTTTTGATTCCTATTGATTTCTGAAGGACTTCCTGATGCCAGTAGTTCCCCACCCAATTGCCCACCATTTGGCCCCAAATCGATGATGTGATCAACGTGTTCGATCAGACTGGTGTTGTGTTCAATAACGATAATGCTATGCCCTTTATCGATGAGTTGACGAAAGGATTTCAGCAACTTTCCGATATCGTGGAAATGAAGTCCAGTTGTTGGTTCATCGAAGAGAAACAAAATGCAATCCTTATGACTTCCCTTTGTCAGATAACTCGCCAGCTTGATTCGTTGGGCTTCGCCTCCCGAAAGGGTAGATGATGATTGTCCTAGGGCAACATACCCCATCCCAACGTCAGCGAGTGATTGGATTTTTTTTACAATTTTGGTTTCGTTGTGTTTTTTGAAGAAAGCGAGAGCTTCGTCAACACTCATCGACAGTATATCAAAGATGTTTTTTTCTGCAAAGCGAACTTCAAGCACCTCTCGTTTAAAGCGTTTGCCTTCACAGGTTTCGCATTTCAATTTGACATCAGCCATAAACTGCATTTCGATTGTCACTTCACCTTCTCCCTTGCAGCTTTCACATCGACCACCATCGACATTAAACGAAAAATGCTTGGCTGAATAGCCAGCCAATTTTGAGGCTTGTTGTGCGGCAAAAAGTTTCCGAATATCATCATAGGCTTTGATATAGGTGATGGGGTTGGAGCGCGACGAGGTACCGATTGGGTTTTGACTGATGTACTCAATAGCAGTGATATCATTTAGATCACCACCAATACCACTGTGTTGACCTGGTTTTTCAGTAAAGATTTTCTTTTCTCTCAGCAGCGCAGGCCATAGAATTCCTTTGGTCAGGGTGCTTTTCCCACTACCCGAAACCCCTGTTACAGCAGTGATGCAATGCAGTGGAAATCGCACGTCGATGTTTTTTAGATTGTTTTCACGTGCGCCCATCAGTTCGATGTATTTTGATGGTTTGATAGGCTTTGTTTTTTGGGCGATCATCTCCTTTCCATTGAGGTAGGATGCAGTGAGGCCATTGGATTGTAAAATATCTTTTAGGGCACCTTGCACAACAATTTCACCTCCAAAAAGACCTGCCTCAGGGCCCAGATCAACAATCTCATCTCCTGCACGAATAATATCTTCATCATGCTCAACAACAATCACAGTATTGCCAAGGTCACGTAGTTTTTCCAAAATGCGAATCAATCGTTTTGTGTCTTTGGGATGTAGACCAATGCTTGGTTCGTCGAGGATATACATCGACCCAACCAAACTGCTACCCAGTGAGGTTGCCAAATTGATTCGTTGCGACTCCCCTCCAGACAAACTGTTTGACTTTCGATTGAGTGTGAGGTATGACAAGCCAACTTCACAGAGAAAATCCAAGCGGCTTATGATTTCTGTGAGCAATCGTTCAGCGATCTGTTGCTCTTGCTTGTTTAGCTTGAGCTGTTGCATAAAGCCCAACAATTCATGTGTTGGCATATCAACCAAATCCCCAATTGATTTTTCATTGATTTTGACATATTGTGTGTCTTTCCGAAGTCGTTTGCCCTCACAAGTGGTACAGCTTGTGCGACCTCTATATCGCGACAGCATCACACGATTTTGAATCTTATAGCTTTTCTTTTCGAGTCGTTGAAAAAACGCATCAATTCCTTTAAAGTGCTTGTTCCCTTGCCACAACAGTTTTTTGTGTTCTTCTGAGAGTTCGAAATAGGGTTTATGGATTGGAAAATCAAACAAACGAGCAGTTTCGATCAGTTTCTTTTTGTAGCGACTGGCACTCGACGAGCGCCAAGGCGCAACTGCATCTTCATAAATAGACAGCGCTGTATTTGGGATTACCAAATCGTGATCAATTCCAATCAAATCGCCATAGCCTTCACAGTCTGGGCATGCGCCCAAGGGGTTATTGAAGCTAAACAAATGGGGTGTTGGCTCGATAAACGTCATGCCGTCTCTTGCAAATTGATTTGAGAAATCTTTAGACAGGTCATCATCTGGAAAAAAGAGTTGAAGTTTCCCTTTGCCTTCAAAAAAAGCAGTCTCCAACGAATCTGCCAAGCGACTCAATGCATCTTCATCTGTTTTCAAAATCACTCGATCAACAACGAGGTAGCAGGAAGCGGGTGGATTGTCTTTCACTTCATTAATGCGAACAACCTCCCCATCGACTAGAATTCTTGCATAGCCTTGTTGTTCAAATAGATTTAGAACCTGTTCCATCGACCGGTTTTCATCGATTGTAACAGGGGATAAAACAATCATTTTTGTTCCTTCCTTATGTGTTTTGATATCATCGAGGATGTCGCTCACACTGTCCTTAGAAACAACTTCATTTGAAATGGGGGAGTAGGTTTTGCCAATGCGTGCATAAAGCAGCTTTAGGTAATCATAGATTTCGGTGGTGGTACCAACAGTTGACCTAGGATTGGTGCTATTGACTTTTTGTTCGATTGCAATGGCAGGGGCAAGACCCTCAATTTTATCCACTTTAGGTTTGTCGAGACGCCCCAAAAACTGCCGAGCATAGGATGACAAACTTTCCACATAGCGACGTTGCCCCTCTGCATAGAGGGTGTCAAAAGCCAAACTCGACTTTCCAGAGCCCGATAGCCCTGTAAACACCACCAGTTTACGACTGGGAATATCAATATTTATATCCTTCAGGTTGTGCATTTTTGCACCACGAACCCGAATCATTTTCTCTTTTTTCAATTGCAACTTCGTTTAATTCATCCACTTTTACGGATAATCGATAAAAATACTTATTAATTGTTCATGATCGATATAATTTTTGTTATTTGAATAAATTGATATATTTGTATAAATATTTCTGCCTATAACACATATATACGTTTTTAATTTTATTGTAACCCTTTAAAACGTAATATGTTATGTCCCTTTCAGATTCAACCCTAATTAACCAGTTTACATCTGGAAATAGCCATTCCTTTTCAATTTTAGTCGATCGTTATCAAAAACGAGTGTATGGATTTATTTTTTCAAAAGTCAAAGATGCTGAACTGGCTGACGATGTGTTTCAAGACACTTTTGTAAAAGTGATTAAAAACCTACGCCTTGGAAAATACAAAGACGAAGGTCGCTTTTTATCTTGGGTGATGCGCATTGCGCACAACATCATCATGGATCATTTTCGTAAAGTTAATCGACTTCCCAAGCACGAGTCAAAACACGAAGATTTATATGTTTTGGATCGATTGATCGAGCAAAGCAGTAGCATTGAAGACATTATGATTGAAACTCAAATTCACGCTGACTTATCTATTTTGATTGATGAATTACCCCAAACCCAAAAAGAGGTGTTGCGTATGCGACTGTTTAAGGAAATGAGTTTTAAAGAAATTGGGGAACAGACGGGTGTGAGCATCAACACTGCTTTGGGCAGGATGCGTTATGCCATTCTCAACTTGCGAAAATTGATTGAAGAACGAAATTTGATCTTCACACAATAATTTAACA
>MDSV01084605.1_pt1 | contig 15486 bp, 44 predicted proteins | sample 810851 | NCBI WGS metagenome assembly MDSV01 (sample SAMN05326640, study PRJNA326480) | marine metagenome | isolation source: seawater | place: Atlantic Ocean: North East | collected 2012
CAACAGGACACCGCTCTTGTCAAGCTTCAGCTCCATATTGTCACCATTCATAAACCACATAATGTCTCCTTAGTTGGTTACCTTATTATTATACCACAGTATACATACAGTTACATGTGCTATTTGTATTTTGATCTTTCCCAGTCTTTCTTTCCGGCTTTTTGAACCTCACTGGCATGAACTGAATATACTTTTCCATTGTGAAGTATTCTTGCAACCTTTTCCCATGTGTTGTATTCAACAAGAAGCCCGACCTGCCAATCCCAAATACCGCAATCAGTATCTCGAGCGCGTGGGTAGACCTCACGTCTAAATCTTACAAGATCACCCTCTCTCATTGTCCAGCTGTATAATCTTTTCTAAAATCTGATCCCAGCCAATATTCGATGACTTATCAATGAATATCAATCCAGGGTGAGTCATTATCAATTCATACCTGATATCAAATATATTTTCATCCCAAAAGTCATCTTCACAGAAATCTTTTTTCAGAATCTTTCTTTCAGAAGCGTATGGCGGTGCATCTGAGATTCTTTGTAAGTCTTGTTTGACAGGTCTTTTGGTTGTACTGCTCACAGACTTTGTTTTGTCATTACCATTGTCGTATGCAAAATCTCTACATATTCTATATGTTCTAAAGTCAGCGCATATATCGTCTACAAGGACTTTTACTGAATCATGACATTGAACTGCTCCGCTAAATAAGATTGTACATTTCTCAGATAGATAAGGCAGCCAAAGTATTAAGTCTTTTAATAGACCATTTCTTGATAGATCACCATCGAGAGAAAGAAAGTCTATTTGAAGCTCAGGCGATGTGGACGAGGCTTCACGCTTTGCCTCCTCCAAGAAATCAAGAACTTGATTCTTCGGTGCAACTTCTTTAGTATAGTCTGGAAGGAAAGTCTTATCCTGCCATCCGTTATCTGGATATTTATCCATCGAAGCAATTACCCAGTGATTTGTGGAAGCGTCTATATCGTATGATAAAATAAAGCTACCTTGGGAAGAAAGTCTCATTGCTGTAAGAAGCTGCCCTCTTCCTGTTCCAACCTCCATAACAAACTTTCTTTGCTTGCTACTATAGATCTTAATAAAATCTCTAACTATGTTTGCATACATAGGTGCCTTCGACTTCTTATAATGGCCAGCCAAGCGAGAAAAGTCTGTCAGATGAGTACCTGCCAATCCGGATTGCATATCTCTAACATATCGATACAATGTGAACCATTTGCTATTTAGATCATGGACAGTGTTGGCTATCTCTGTTGATCCTGGATTATCACTCCGCCCAAGATTCACACCGAGACCTGTGATATGCTTGACTTCATCATCTGTCCTGATGCTTGAATATACAACAAGGCAATCTTCAGGATGACACATTGACACATGAAGAAGATCAATAATAGATCTTGCAATGGGGACACTTGGATAAATGACATCAAAGCAATCTGAAATACCTAGTGGACTAATAAGCTCTGAAGTTTTAGACTCATTACTTTCAGATGATAAACATAGAATAGGAGCATCGATACTTTCTAAACTAAGCTTAATACTATCAGACAGACTATTGTCAATATCTTTGAAGATATTTGAATCAACTATTACAAGTTTTATGCTCATGAATCCCCTTTGCTTTTATCAATCTGTTTCATTCTTTGCCAAGCAGCCGGATCAACACCGACAATCTTGTTTCCGCACAGGACAAACTTATCACACCAAGAAAGGTCAATCTGAATATCTTTCTTTGTTCCAAGATACATTACAATCTTTTCGCATTCGGGAATACGCCTTGTGAAAGGTGTGCGTCTAGGTCTAGTCCGAACACCGATCCACTCACCCGAACCCATAATATAGAATATATCGTTGTCGTTTGAACACTCTAAGAGCATTCCCTTTTTAAGATCACTTACTTTCACGCTTTTCCCTTGTGGTTTCCATTGCCACCAACATACGATACATGTCTCATAGGCCTTCCTCCAATATTTGTCTGAGATCCTGATAGGTGACAGCTCTTTCCTTTGTGGTAACCAGTAACTGCCTTCCATGCACGTGAGTAAGAGTCACGATCATCAGGGGATTCAAAAGCTACTATGCTCAGAGCATTTGCTTTTCCGTCTCCTGCCTGAAGACCGAGATATTTCACTGCAGTTTCTGTCCCAAGCTCTTCAACACAGTCAGGACATTCATTAATCTTTCCTCCAGCTTTTTGCTTTGCAAATGACTTTGTGTCAAAGCTCACATCACAGTGAATACATTCTTTAATCATTTCTAATCACCTCAAGATAACAAGAGTGTTCTCTTGTCAGTTTTCCATTTGCCCATAAAACTGTAGCCTTGACTTCTTCTTCAGTAGCATATCCGCGATATTTATGAATCTCATGAACTACGCCAGGGTTTGGATAGATTCTATCTGTTACCCATGAGTTAGATACAAAGTTTACAACATCACCGACTTTCATTTAGTATCCTCAAAACATGGACGCTGGATTGCTTATACTCTCCGTTGTCCCAAAAGACGTCTGCTGACTGTAGCTTCTTCGTGCGACCGTTGTACCAGACATCCATGACGATTCCTGCATTAGGATTAACGCCGCTTGATCTCGGACCCCATGATCCCACAAAGCTTACAACATCACCCCGCTTCACTGATCAACTCCAGAAACATCTGTCTCATAGATCGCTCCTCACCCGTACAAGGCCATAGCACATACACACTGTTGTACATTTCATGCAACCCTTCATCGCGATAACGGGTGACAACACCCATTCCTTTTGGATATTCTTTTGGTGTGTGGTCTTTTGTCTTTACCAGATCACCGACTTTCACTGATCACCTCGATCTCCGTCGCTGGCCAGATCACCATCTTTCCATCAGAGTCTAGAATATTCCACCAGCCGTTCCAGCTGTTCTTTGCCTCGCTAACCAGCATACCGGCTCTGTCTTTATTGAAAGACCCTTTGAACTTTATCACATCACCGACTTTCACTGATCACCTCAAATGCATTTGTCGATTGCCTAAAGAACTTTCCGCTAGGGTAAAGAACACACACCTGTGTGTATTCACCAGGCTTTGCACCATGCTCTAAGCCTAGATTGCCGAAGACTTCAACAACAATCCCACCACCACTTCCTCGTTTCTCTTTGACAAGATCACCGACTTTCATTGGACTCCCTGATCTGTCGTGCTGCTTCCTTCAGGACGCAAACCATACCAGCCATCGACTTAATATCGCCAAGTGCTTTAAACTCAGAGCGCAGACTGTACACCATTCCAAGCCTGTCCCACGTAGACAGCGGGATATCGTTGAATACCGGGTCAGTGCTCTTAGCGAGTGATTGTGGGATTGCGCGAACGATGTGGTCCTTCATTCCCTGAGTTACGAGTTGCCCGTAGTACTCCTCGTGGGTGCACTTACCAGACATATAATCTTTGCGCGAATAAGACATTATGCTGTCACCTTCGTCAAGCGGTTGAGTGGAACCCGCCATGTGCAGTGAGCAACATCAACCTTTGCGAACTTCCGCATCACCTTGATGATATTTCCCTGAACTGTGACACCATCGTTATCTTCGAACGAGACCTTGCTTCCGACAAAGAGCTGGCGCTTCATCTTTTGTGATGCTTGGTTTCGCTCGTGCTTGATGCGACCGACGATGAACTGATTGAGTTCGATCAGCTGATCTTCATTCAGAAACTTGATGTCAGCCATAAGTTGATTTGTTGAAAGTGGCATTGTTTTTTCTCCTTATACTTTTATTGTACCACAAGTATGCCTACGTTACATGCATTGCACTTTCAAATATTCTAACAAGCTTTACATACCATGTTTTTATTTCGCCTTCTTGATTCAAGACTTTGGCAAACCTGTTCCCAACATCGTTTTCGCTTATCTCGAGAACAAGGCCTATCTGACCAATGTCCATGTCACCATCTTTTATGACAAGGTCTCCAATATTTATCTTCATTGATCATCAGATAGATACTGTACACCGTCATCTGGAATGCTTTGAGTATCCATCTTAAGAGCAAACATGACGTTGTCTCCTGTGTTAATCCAGTCTCCAATGACAATAGGTCTATATGCCCAGAGCTTCGAATCCCACTTTAGTACTTCCCAAGGCTGATTATCATAAGCAGATCCCCTGAGAAAGGCACCGGCTACAAAACCCATACAAAACGTTATGATAGATACTAAAAACAAGATCATGAATCTTCCTTGTTGTTTCTTTGTTTGACTGTTATATTTGTTGACTTTACATTTAGAGGAACACTGACAAGTCTATTTTCTGAAAGAACTATAGCAACAGGACCTGCAGGTGGTGTACGCGGATGAGAATATGCATACTCCTTAATCTCTACGATTATTCCGCTTAAGGGTTTTGTTATCCATGTGAATGCTCCGTTATCTGAGAAATACTCTCCAGAGAACTCAATCATATCTCCCTTTTTTAGATTGAATCTACTCATTGTTCCATCAATACAATATCATCTTCAGAAGAAACATCAATCTCACCATCACTCCATAGAACTCTGACTCCGCTTGGGACAGCCTCTTCTCCCCACATATTGACGCCTGTCTCGATAACAATCCCAACCTCAGATACTAGATCTTGCCCATTGGATACATCACGCCATCGTTCAGAAACTAAATCACCGGCTCTCATGTCTATTTGTCCTTATCGCTTCTTTTGCTCTTCCAGTCATGCCATGCCCAATAGGCAGCCTCAGACATCCAGTTGACTAAGAACCCAAAGCCAAGAAAAACAAAGATTGCAAAAACAAGCTCAGCAGATTCATTCATAGTCTACCACCTCAAGATCAGCAACTGGAATAGTCATCGACGTATCACGGTCGTTGAAGAGAACAACTGCATGAGGCTCAGGTTCAATATCACCCCATCTAACTTTCTTACCATGGATCGCTGTTCGCCAGCACTTTCTCTGCGTTATCTCTACAACGATCCCAACTTTTTTACTGTTTATCAGTATGCCAGCCGGAACACTTCTAACCAGATCACCCACTTTCACTGGAAACCTCCACATACTGTTTTTCAAGATCTTCAATCTCTTTCATAACCTGAGCATATTCCCTAAGCTTTCCATTTCTCTGTAGCTGGACTGCTTGCTTGTATTTTAGATCACGAGCTTTTCGAATCTTTTCTTCAGGACTAGAGACAAATAGAGACTTAATAAACTTAATCATTGATGACCTCAATATCTTCCCACCATTCTTTCTCAAGGATCCCGTCTTGCCACAGGACTTTGCAGACAGGCGGGACACTGAGTTTGCTATTGACGACTTCGATAACAACGCCAATCTTATTTTCTTCTTCTCCCTCTGTATATCGGGATAGAACTAAATCACCTATTCTCATACTTTGCTGATAACCTCTAAGTGCTGAGACCATAGATTCTTTAAAATATGGCCGTGCTCTGTCATAACTGTAACCACAGTCTGCCTATGCGAATCATCGACATCTATTATTATACCGTTGTATTTTGTAACTGTTATCCTCACTAGATCACCGACCTTCATTACTAAACCTGTAACCAAATCTATCAAGATCATCTTGCCAGATCTTTGAAAGACTTTTGACCTGATCCGCTGTATACATCTCCCACCAAGGTAGAGAGGACTCATTTCGACTAGACGTATCCGCTAAGTCGATTCGACGACTCATATTATTTCTTCTGCAAAACACGTCAACGTTTTTATTTAAGTTTTCAAACCTTAGTATGTGGCTGGCGACTAGATCTCCGTTAGGTTTCTTTATCTGTTGAAATAGAGACTTTCTAAATCCAGGATAGAAGAACCACTTTTTCTGATCAATATAATCATCAACAAAATCAGAGAAGTTGTAACCGTGAAGATCAGCTGCACTTCCCCATCCGCGTCTAACAGCTACGCCTTCCTTGTGTGTGCTTTTGTGTTTGCTAAAGTCAGTATAGAATATTGAATGAAGCAACGAAAACGGGTTCCTGATAATTGAGACGTATTCAATATCAAGTTTGATACTGTATGTGCTTGTCCATGTGGGCCTTGCATTGCGACCGAGCTTTATGTGCTTCGATGAGGTGTTCTCCCAAGTTGGATAGCTCTCAAGGAAACTATGCCCAAGATAATCAAAGTTAGGATTCTGCTGAACGACATGCGAGTTGAAGTATGTTCCTCCAGTTTTTGGAATATGAACAAATGCAAATCTCTTGTTTCTAGAGTTATCGACTTTCATGCCACTCCCTAACAGCCCAAACAGCGAGCCACCAGATCATAATCCATACGACCAGCGCAGCATTAGAGATCACCTTTCCCCCCTATCTTTTTCCAGACCCAGGTTAGAATAAACTTTGACACATCATACACAACAATACCTGACAGGACAATAATGACCAACTGGATAACAGGGTCATAAAGCACGTCAAGCACCGATAGCTACTCCACTCGCCTCAAGGTATTCCAAGATCCAAATATCTGGATCACCAGTCCTAGCTTTAGCGACACCATACGGCATCTCCTCGCTATTGCAGAAATATTCGTACAGCTTATCGTAAGCCTTGGTCTCCATAAAACGACCATCGTCGTCCTCGATATAGATCTCAACAAGTGCAACCTCAGTTATGCCCAAGCCAGCCTCTTTATAGATTTCATTTCGACTCATACCGCAACCTGTGATAAACATTTTCCTACAACGACCTCAACACCTTTATTTGTTAGAACCTTCCACTTGGAATGTGACTCTTCATATGCCATATACGTTCTCTTGATAAGAACGCCATAACTACGAAATGTCCTACCACCCCACGATGATAGTGCAGCCACCCTTACCAGATCACCCTCTTTCAATATCTTGCCTGAAGAAAGTTTCTGAAACAGTAGGCACAAAAGATGCCGCAGATAATGAATAGGAACCAGCTTCCGCTGGTTGCACAGCTGATCGCAAAATACGCGTTGATCATCGCACATGCGAGACTTGTGTACTTAGATCTCATAATCCTGTCTAGACTCATGTCTTATTCTCCTTTTCCTTTTGAACAACCTCAAGCATCTCACGCGCAACATACGCGCTTTCACCGGTTGTCGTGTCGAGGATCTTCGCCATGCCGCCAGTTGAGTTACCCCAACCCAGACTAACACGACACCGTGCCCTCTCAATAATAAATATCCCGCTCACATCAAGTGGAACACTGACGCATCTTGGCGGAAGTCGTGACTCGCCACCGTCGTTAAATGCGATGTGAAACGTATCCTCTCCAGATTCGCGCGCTAGCGCGATTGCGCGAACTTGGTTTTCCCGCCACTTTTGCCGTTCCTCGTTCGTCGATGGCCGAGAGGCAATGTACTTTGACCCATCTCGATTCCACTCTGTAACACGTTGAATATCAGGATCGTTCCTGTTAAACTTTACAAGATCACCCTTCCGCATCTTCAACTCCTTCAGGTCCTTCAATCTCTGTTGTGCACTCATTAAGTGCTTCAAAATCAACGTCAAGCCAGATGTCAATAGGCTCGGCAATGTCCCGCATCTTACACAGCCATTGCGTTCTCATCTCAACGTCATTGTGAGGAAACGACATCACCATCACGTGTAGCCCATCAGGGTCAACACCTTTAGCGAACTCATCGTTGTCCACGCAGCGATTGCGACCCTTCGCGTTCTCTGCCAAGTAGACGATTCCCGCAGTGTTGGTGATTGTAAATGTCATGCGTTTTCCCCGATTGCTAGCTCACGACTAGCGTCGTACAGGATATCGCGGAGCTTGTCAACGTTTTTCTCGTCAAGACGCAGCGTAAAGCTTGATCCAAATCGGATAACAGATTGACCGTGATCAATCTCAACCTCGACCCCAATCCTTCCTCCGTCATGATCAATGTGTGTGTCTTGAATGATATATCCCATGTTTCCAATCTCCTTGTTTGATACCTTTATTATACCACAGCTGCAGCAATATTACACGCCACACTACCAGTTTGAGGGATCGTTTGGATTCCATATATCAACACGTTGCGTCTCAGAGGGTCCTCGACTTGCATGCTTTCTACCAAGAGCAGGAATGTCGGTGACGACGTGGGTGACGACTTGTTCGTCTCCTTCGGAGTCTCCGACTTCCTCACCCCATCCAAGATTTTGTAGTTTTTGAGCAGCTTGGTCCAAGCATTCACTTAGCTCAACTGCACCCTTATAGTCTGTACGCAAAGTTAGATTATCTAAATAGACAATAACATCTCCCCTATTATCTACATAACAGCTTACACTCAAGCCTTTATCCTTGCCTTCACAAGTGATAGTTGTATCCATTATGTGCTGTGTTCTATAGTTTTCTGACATTGTAGATTTCCCTAGTCTAAAGTCAAATTTTCGCGCAGCAAGCTGCGTTAAACATTACTGGTCGTCGTCTGCCTCGTTGTCGACATTTTCTGACTTGTTCAAGCGTTCAACAGACCGTGTGGTTGTCTCTTCCGCATGGGGACCAGTTGCAACTCCATAGCAAACTGGCTCGTCTGTTCTACAAAACTTCTGTTTGAGAAAGACTCCCCACTTATCACCTTCAATATTTCTAGCTTCCCATTCCATTCAATACTCCTAGTCGCACGATGCGACTGTAAGATGTTCATACATAGTACCCGAACCACCTGGTCCAGCATACTGCTTAGGATCAATCACCTTGCGGTATCGGAACTGAACGTAACCGTGCTCTGGGTGGTCCTCAATCTGAGTAGCTTGCAAGCTTACCCAAAGACCTTCATCTCGCATACCCTTGCTTCGAAGATATCCTGGCTCACCGCTTCCATCCGGGCAGAATGCAAAGTCGCTATTCGCCTCAGCCATAGAAAAAGCGTGACGGTTACCACAGGTGATTGGTGTACCATCCGGATTGGTGTGATCCAACAGCTCAAAGTCGATGTAGACATCACCTCTCCGCCACGAAGTCTTGTTGAGATCTGTCTGCTTGATACCAATGATCCTAGCACGAGAACCTACAGGAATCTCGAACTCCTTGTAGCCGCAGTAGTTATAACCATTTGCCTTCATGTAAGACCCAGCAGTATGAACGATATCGCCCAGCTTCCAGTCGTGCTTGTTCTCGTCCTCACGACCGAAGTTCATAGTGTTCCGATATTTCTGTTTGTTTGGCATGTTGCCTCCTTACAATAGTATTGTACCACAATTGCTGCCTGGTTACACGCGCTACTTATTCTGCTTCCATAAACTTTTTCCATGCATTCTCAAATATCCAATGAGCGGTAATGAGAACTGTATGAAGAAAAAGAGTGATACTTGAAGCTGAAGTAATATCGCCAGTCCATAACCACGTGACTATCAGCGTGATAGATATTGAGCAGATTCTCCATGATATTACTTTCAAAAGAATGCTTTCTTTCATCCAGCAACCAGCGATTCATAACTGCCGATCTCATCATTCTCACTTAGCGTATATTTCGATCCTTTCATCGTAAAGTAATCGTTCCTCTTTACTCGAGGCGAGTTGTAATCCGGATCAAGACATCTGTGCCAAAGTAGCCTTCTCTCAATCGCAGCTATTAAAGATTTCTGAAACGTGCTTCCCATTCCTAGATCTGGAATAGGCATCCAGACTATTTTCATTTTCAATACTCTCTTAACAGCATCATCAGCAGTTACGTCTAGTCGCTTAACCAGAGACTGAACAAACTGTGCAAGGTGAGGAGATCCTGGAATAGGAGTTCTGTTGTCAAGATGACTTAGCATTCTTTCCTGAAAAGATCGACCGTGCGTTTTTCCTACATACCTGATCTGATCTCCTTCAATAAAGATGTAAAGACCAACTGGTGTCTCTTCAGCGACTGCAAGGCAGCACATCTCGCTAATTGTCATATCACCCATTGACTTTAAGTCTTGGGCGAAGTACCAGTCCATTAGGCTGTTATACACATCGCCTATTTCAATATCTTTCCACATATCATATTTCCAAACGTGCTTCATGAATGCAACTCCTTCTCACATAAAACCATAAGAACCCTTGAGATATCCTCTCTTGTCTTCACTATCTTTCCAACCATTTCTATATGGCCTTTCCTTTCAGATGTATCTAGACAAATCCTGGATACATCCAGCTTAGCGTCTTCTTCAATGATCTTCAGTATCCCGCCATGAATGACTAAGCTCATGCAAAACTCTGTAGCACGCTTTTGATACTTTCCAAACACAGAATCATCAATCATAAAATGATTCATTTCTTTTTCCTTTTCTTTTTTTTATCTAGCTTTTCTCTTTCTAGTGCTCTTTGAACTGAATCATCAATTGCATCTCCGATCTGATCTTCAAACCTCTTTAGCTCACATAGAGCCCACGAAGCTCTCCACGCATTTGACACATATCTGTGAATATCAGAGTTTCCTGAATAATACCCGGACACGCCCTCTCTTTCGATCTTAGTTAAACACTTGTCAGCTACGTCTTTTATCTTTTCCATTGATATTCGTAGGTCGTCAATATAGTACATCCTAATCCTATCTAGAGTTTGTATCTTAACATCTGACATTGTTCACTAATAAGAAAACGGATCCATTATTTCGTATAGCTTGGCACGGGCTGCCTCTTTTGTGTGGCATTCGAACACTACAATCTTATCATGAAGTATTCTTCTGTCTTCCCACACGTATACGTTTCCACCTTTATCATATCCGATAATTGTTCCATCACATTCCCACGACTCAAGAAGACTATCTGACTGTCTTTTTGACCATGTTTTTTTCACCCTTGGTGCCACCCTCTAACCTCGAAACTATTTGGTCCAATAACTCTATGAACATTCTCAATAGACACATTTTCAATCTCTACCCATTCCTCATCATCAGGTATTGCGACAGTTAAAGTATGAGCCTGTCCAGGTGCAGATGATCGATTACCATAAGTAGTTTCAATCTCTGTAACAATACCAGAAAGCCCATCAAGATCTTCGAGTGTTTCATCGACCTCACATAGGCCTACAAGCTTTACAAGATCTCCAGTCTTAAGGATTGGAGATTGACAAAGGAAGTCTTTGATATCTACAACGTTTTCCATACGCTCCTCTATTTAAAGTATATCAATAATATGAACTAAGTACATTTCTTTACCACAAGGCTGATTGTTCTAACAGCCTCAATCATGTATCCATTGTGACGATAAGAAAATCGATCAGTTACTTCTTCAGTTCCTGGATTTGAAAGATTAGGCGTCCTTGTATACTGTGCCTCTACAATCTTCTTCATGCTCTCAGTTACTCCGACGTCGTGGAGCTCTTTTGAGAAGCGAAGAAGAAGCTCCTCGTATTTTTCTTTATGCATTTTCATTTTCTTTCACTCTTCGGCTATTTAGTTCTTCAACAGCAAGACTTTCAACAGTAAGCAATGCACTGTTCTTTTCGCTAACAGACATTCTCTTTAATACTTCTATTGACCTAGTAAGGCTATTGTCACTTAAAGATTTTAGATACTTTTCATACTCTTTGTTTGTCATTGTCCTATCACTTCATCAAGCCGTTCTTTTTTGCCAGCCACACCGGAAGAAACACGCTTAGCGTATTTCCCTTTGTTACGCTAGAGAGCTCTGAAGCTTGACTAAACGGCACCCAGAACTCTGGTCCTGTTGTTGTCTTAATAAGTGCTGCCTTTCTAGACACTGCTTTAATCGTAACAACTACAGGGAATCCGCTCTCACGTCGATTCTCTTCGTCTCTCTTTCTCCACTTGCTAAGGTCTGGGTCTGGATCAACTACATCAACTGATGCAATAGATGCCCAGTGCTGATTTCCTTCTGAATCAACAATGATAACTTTTTGACCGCCCCATCCATTTGTCCACACTTTTTGAACAAGCCCTTCAGTGCCAACTGGAACGCGTCTTGCTTTTGGACCCTTCATCTCTCTAGATACTTTACAAATCTTATCTTTTGAGACTGTCCATCTTGACTTCTCAGCGCTGAGAAGGCTCTTGAGATCCCTTATCTTCTGATCTCTCTGTGTGATATCGAGCAGCTGTTCTGCTGTGTATTGGGGAACCCACCTAGCGTTTGCATTCCACTGGTCGTACTTTGAGCTCCGAGGTCTTAGGCCTGATTTTGCTCTTGTCTCAGGGGTGCACTCATCATTTTTACACTTTCCGTACTGGGCGTATGAGCCTCTTACACAATCAAGAGTATCCCAAACAACTATCCATCCTCGACCGTCGCATCTTTCACAGCCGCCAGATCCTACAAAGTGTTGCTCGGCTTCATCCCTAATCTGTTGTCTCAGGTTGCTTCTTTGCTTTTCAAGCTCGGAAAGTCTACTCTCAAGATCACTGATTTTGTTTGTAACTGCCATTAGTACCTCCTTGATATATTATATACCAAGGAAGCTTTTATTACATGCATTGCAATATCAGCTGCTATTCTTTGATTACAAGTGTTTCATACTTAACGTGCTCAAGAATCGAATCGATATCTTCAATATCTGTTTGAATCTCAACTTCTTCACCTGACATTACAGATGAAGTCGCACCCCATCTTGCCAGCTCTTCTTTGAGGCTTTCGCTATACGCTTTAAGCGCCTCAGATAGAATCCTATACTCATCAGGAGTCAAATCTTGATACTTCATTTTGTTTTACAACATTCCTGTTTTATGTGAATGGTACGCCCTGTAGGATTCGAACCTACGACCCTTGGCTTAGAAGGCCAATGCTCTATCCAGCTGAGCTAAGGGCGCATAGTATTTAAAGCTTTCGCTTCTTACTAGGGTTTGCATCATGGCCTGTCTTGAAAGTAGGCCTCGGTTCTCCCATCATATATCCAAGCTCTTTCTTTAGGCCGTCAGTTGACCACCCTTTCTTTTCAAACTTCTTAATCTTTCTCTCAAGACGTTTTACATGCTGATTCTGACGTTGAGATTTGCTTCCCATAGTTTCTCCTATATAGTTTTATACTACTCTATTTAGATTAAATGTTTTCATCTTTTGCATTGACAATCTTAATCTGGCCGTGATTCTTTAATACAATCTGAGGCTTTGATTTATATACCTCTAGCTTTCCAGTGACACATGCTTTATCACCCACAAGATTAGAAGGGGCAATCTCAATCTTTGGTATGTCATTACTCCAGACAACAATATCGACTTCATTCTCCATTGAGATAATATGCGGCTGAAAGTCATTGTCAGGCATCTTAATGGACACTAGATCTCCGCAGACTTGAACTTGTTGACCTGTATATCTAACAGATTCTGATGGTTTAATATTGTGTGACACTGCGATTGCAATGACTACTAATGGATTCATGTTCTTTTCCTATGTGAGACAGGCATTATAACCTGTCTCACAATGAGAGTTTAGGAGATAGATACTCGGCTTACTTCCATAAATCCAGCCTCTCGAAGTGAGAGAAAGAAGATATGTCCAGCACCGCCAAAGCGATTCTTCTCAACTTGCAAGATTCGGCATCCCATGAGATCCTCGTCTTTTCGTTCAACATCAAGTGTAACCATTGCATCAACCATGTGCTTCAAAACATTTGCTCCTGCCATTTGACCAGACTTGGTAACCTGACCAATAACAATAGCATTGCAAAAGTTTGTCTTACAATAGTCAGTAATCATCTGAAGAGCTCGCATAGATGTCTTGCTGTTTGTTTGGTGATCTCCATACTTTCCATCATTTAGACACTGAAGGCTGTCAACGATCAAGAAGAAAGGTTTGTTGGGATTCTTCTTTCGAATAGCATCACAGTTCTCAAGAAGCTTTGGAACCATAGTTTCTTGACCAGCAATGAAACCTGTCCGAAGTCGCAATCGCTCAACTGTCATCTTGAGCTGATAAAGCGATTCCTCTGCTGTATTAAATAGAACTGCTGATCCATGCGCAGAGAGAGAGTTTGCCAGCTCAAGCATCATTGTTGTCTTGCCAGCGCCTGGTGTGCCAGTGAAAAGAGTCACAGCTGAAGGTGTAAAACCTTTTCCTCCAAGTGCATCATCAAAGTACCCTAGACCAGAACGGACCCTTTTGCGTAGTGCCTCAGGAACCTCGATATCTAGAATATTTGTTCCAATACCGATTCCGTCAATAGAAGTATCAAGTTTCATGTTTTTTCCTGTGTGTGTGTGCGTGTGTTGTTTTTGCTAACAGTATATTATACCAACTATTTTACTGCTTTACATGCCTTGCGCTTTTCAATAACTCTAGAAAAGTATTCAAGCTCGTTACTGTAGAATGTTCTTATGTTTCCGCTTGACATTAGTAGCTGACATTGTTGAACCTGATAAGATCTTCCTGGCGAGTTTGCATCATAAAGAGAAATGTTATTCATCACAGATATTACTATCCCCTGTTTGAAAGAAGCCCTCTCTTCAAAATGATAATCCTGGTATTTTCTCTTCTCGTCAAGTGCGTATACAATATTTCCTTTCACATATTTCATTTTCAAATAATGGCTGCCCCTCACAGATTCGAACTGTGGACCCGGTGATTAACAGTCACCTGCTCTACCGCTGAGCTAAGGGGCATAAATCACTCACCTGTCATCTGGATCACAACGTCTCTATTGTCAGGTGTGAAGTAAAGCTTTCTACCTGGAACAATAACCCATGCCCTTCGAAGCTTTGTCGGTCCGGGATCTGAGCATTCGCCATCTGTCAGAATAATATGACCATCAAACTTTCCAGCATTATCATTGGCGTGCCTTGCTACAACATCAAAAGATGTTCCACCGCATCGAGTTCTAACCATTGACACCTTTGATCCCCTCTTCCATACAACAGAGGCATTTTCGTCAACGCTTGTATCAAATGGGAATAGAGTGAACGTTACCTTCTTTCCAAGATTGCTTAGCTCATCAAAGAGAAGGGCAATATCGCTGTCACTTACAGATCCTGACTGATCCATATAGATTGCAATATTTGCTGTATGTGCATGCCTCTTTCCTGCATGAATATACGGATACTTTCGATTGATCCTCTTCATCGTGCTTCGCTTATTCAGCCTCTGGCTTCTTCCGCAGAATGATGCAAGAACCTTTGTCCAATCAATCTCAGAAGAAGCAAGCTTTCTAATCTCAGCTCTCATTTTAGAGGGAACCGATCCCCAGTTACCATTTGAATCACACTTTCGAGATGCCTCTGAAATAGCCTGTCGAAGCTTGCCTTCAACTACCTGCCTATCCTCATCAGACATCTCTCCCCATTCACCGTGGTCATCAATAAAAACAGGCGTTCCTTCACCTGACTGATTGATAGTCTCTGAAACCTCTTCATCTTGTTTCAATGCTTCAAAGTACCAGTCTGCAGACATCAGCTTTGGAAAGCTCTTAATAAGATCAGACACCTTCTTCCACTTCTCAATCATTGCAGGATCTTCAATCTTGCTCAAGTCAAGCTCTTCACCGGGAAAGAGTCCTTCGTCTGGCAAAGCGTCTCTTTCAATCATACTATTGATAGCAAGATCTGTTGCCCAGTTCCAAAGAAGATGCTCTTCTTTCTCTTTCTTTCGGCTTGTAA
>MDSV01202927.1_pt1 | contig 15485 bp, 14 predicted proteins | sample 810851 | NCBI WGS metagenome assembly MDSV01 (sample SAMN05326640, study PRJNA326480) | marine metagenome | isolation source: seawater | place: Atlantic Ocean: North East | collected 2012
GTGGTAAACATAATGATTTAGAAAATGTTGGTTATACTCCAAGACACCACACATTTTTTGAAATGTTAGGCAATTTTTCTTTTGGAGATTATTTCAAAGAACAGGCAATTGACTATGCTTGGAATTTAATAACAAAAGATTTTGGAATAGATAAAAATAGACTTTATGTTACAGTTTTTAAAGAAGACGATGAAGCATTCAATTTTTGGAAGAAAATAGCGGGTTTTAGCGATAATAGAATAATAAGAATATCTACTTCAGATAATTTTTGGTCAATGGGAGAAACTGGTCCATGTGGACCATGTTCAGAAATTTTTTATGATCATGGTGATTTTTTAAAAGGAGGTTTGCCTGGTACAAAAGATGAAGATGGAGATAGATTTATTGAAATTTGGAATTTAGTATTTATGCAGTATGAACAAGTTTCAAAAGATAAGAGAATAGATCTTCCTAAACCTTCTGTCGATACAGGTATGGGTTTAGAGAGAATTGCTGCTTTATTACAAGGAACACATGATAATTATGAAACAGATCATTTTAAAAAACTAATTCAATCGACTTCTGATATTGTAAAAAAAAAACCAGACCAATCAAATCTTTCTAGTTTTAGAGTTATTGCAGACCATTTAAGAGCAAGCTCGTTCTTAATTGCTGAAGGTGTTTTGCCATCCAACGAAGGCCGAGGTTATGTGCTCAGAAGAATTATGAGACGAGGAATGAGACACTCACACTTATTAGGATCAAAGGATCCAGTATTTTATAATTTGTTTGAAACTTTTAAAGATGAAATGTCTGGAAATTATCCAGAACTTAAGAGAGCAGAGACTTTGATTAAAGAAACTTTAAAAATGGAAGAAGAAAAGTTTTTAGTTTTATTAGATCGAGGGATAAAAATATTAAATGATGAAATATCTAAAATAGATAAAGTGCTTCCTGGTGATGTAGCTTTCAAATTATATGATACTTATGGTTTCCCATTAGATCTAACGGAAGATATTTTAAGAAATAAATCTTTATCTATAGATAAAAAAAAATTTCAATTATTAATGAAAGAAAGTAGAGAGTTAGCTAAAAAAAATTGGAAAGGTTCTGGGGATGCTGCAGTTGAAGATATTTGGTTTGGCATTAGAGATAAATTAGGTCCTACAGAATTTTTAGGTTATGAAACTAATCAAGCTGTAGGTTCAGTCGTATCTTTGTTGAAAGACAATAAAGAAATTAAAGAATTAAAATTAAATGAGGATGGAATGATTATAACTAATCAGACACCTTTTTATGGTGAATCTGGAGGTCAAGTTGGTGATACTGGAGAATTTATAAATGGTAATTTTAAATTTAAAGTATCTGATGTTCAAAAAAAGCTAGGAGATCTTTTTGTTCATTATGGAAAAGTAATAAGTGGCTCAGTTAAAATTAAAGATAATGTTGAAATGAAAATAAATGAAGATAGGAGAAATAATACAAGAGCATATCATTCTGCTACACATTTACTTCATGAGTCCCTTAGAAGAGTTTTAGGCACTCACGTAACACAAAAAGGCTCTTTAGTAGAGCCCACTAGATTAAGATTTGATTTTAGTCACATGAAACCAATATCTAATGAAGATATTGAAAAAATTGAAACATTTGTAAATTTAATGGTTACAAAAAAAACAGATGTAAGAACTCGATTAATGACACCAGATGAAGCAGTTGAAAACGGAGCATTAGCTCTATTTGGAGAAAAATACGGTGAAGAAGTGAGAGTTCTTTCAATGGGTGATGAGAATGGCAAATATTTTTCTACTGAACTATGTGGTGGAACACACGTTAAAAATACTGGAGATATTGGTAAATTTAAAATAGTTAGTCAATCATCAATCGCAGCAGGTGTTAGAAGAATTGAAGCATTGAGGGATAAACAACTGCAAGATTATTTAAAAAATAAGGAAAAATTATCAAATCTATCTTTAGAACAGAATGATGAAGAGATTAAGAATTTAACTACACAAATAATAAATTTAGGGGGTAAACCAATTTTGGATCAATCAGATCAAAAAATATTAATTAAAAATTTAACTAAGCAACTTGAAATATTATCAATTAAAACTGTTTTAAGAGATAAAACCAAAAATAAAATTAATGATGAAGAAATAAAAGGTGTTAAAATAAGATTACAAAAAGTTGAAGGTCTTCCACCAAAAGAGTTAAGAAAACTTGTTGATGATGGAAAAAAAGAATTGGGAGAGGGAGTCATTATAGTTTTTGCGAGTAAAGATGGTAAAGTAGGAGTTGCTGTTGGTATTACTAAAAAATTAACTAATAAATATGATGCTGTTAAGTTCGCTAAATTAGGTTCTGAAATTATTGGTGGTCAAGGAGGAGGAGGTAGAAAAGATTTTGCTCAGGCTGGAGGTCAAGATGAAGATAAGATTAAAGAAGCTTTTGAAAAGATAAAGACTTTAATTTAATCTTTTTTTTAAATTTGTATCAATTTGATCTAAAAATTGATTCGTAGTTAAATATTTACTAGATGGCCCAATTAGTATTGCAAGGTCTTTTGTCATTGAACCCTTTTCTACAGAGTTAATACAAACATTTTCAAGCGTTTTACAAAATTGAATTAATTTTTCATTATTATCTAGTTTTCCTCTATGAGCTAGTCCTCTGGTCCAGGCAAAAATTGAAGCAATAGGATTTGTCGAAGTTTCTTTGCCTTGTTGATGCATTCTAAAATGTCTAGTAACTGTACCGTGAGCAGCTTCTGCCTCCATTGTTTTACCGTCAGGAGTTAATAGAACACTAGTCATTAATCCTAAAGATCCATATCCTTGGGCCATTGTATCAGACTGAACATCTCCATCATAATTTTTACAAGCCCAAATATATTTACCACTCCATTTCATTGCACACGCAACCATGTCATCAATTAGCCTGTGTTCGTAGGTAATATTCTTTTTTTCAAATTTGTCTTTGAATTCATTTTCAAAAACTTCTTGAAAAATATCTTTAAAGCGACCATCATATTGTTTTAAAATCGTATTTTTTGTTGATAAATACACAGGCCATTCTTTAATTAAACCATAACCAAAACAAGACCTAGCAAAATCTTTTATAGATTTATCTAAATTATACATTGAAAGAGCAATACCAGGTCCAGGAAAATCAAAAACTTCATATTTTATTTCTTTACTGCCATCTTCAGCTGTCCATTTAATTTCCATTTTTCCTTTTCCTGGTACCTTGAAATCTGTTGCTCTATATTGATCTCCAAAAGCGTGTCTCCCAATTATCACCGGTTCAGTCCAGGACGGGACAAGTTTAGGAATATTTTTACAGACTATTGGTTCTCTAAAGACTGTACCTCCAATAATGTTTCTGATGGTTCCATTAGGAGATCTCCACATTTTTTTTAGATTAAATTCTTTTACCCTTAATTCATCTGGAGTAATTGTTGCACATTTAATTCCCACACCAATTTTTTTTATAGCATTTGCTGATTCAATTGTTATTTGATCATCTGTATTATCTCTGCTTTTCATACCTAGGTCATAATATATTATGCCCAAATCTAAATAGGGTTTAATGAGCTTTTCTTTGATAAACTCCCATATTATTCTGGTCATTTCATCACCATCTAGTTCAACGATTTGATTTTTAACGTGAATTTTCGCCATATTTGAATAATATATCTTAATAATTGAATTTCACAATTTTATATACATATTAATAAAAAATTATCAAATAGAAGATTATGCTAGACAAGGTTTTTCCAAAGATTCATTCAGAAGGTTATAAATTTTTAGCTATAGCTATTTTTATAAATATTTTTTTATACATTTTAAGCTCATTTCTAGGCCTTATAGGATTAATTGTAACAATTTGGATTTATTATTTTTTTAGAGACCCTGAAAGGGTTTCAATAAATGATGATAATTATTTAACTAGTCCAGCGGATGGGGAAATACTTATGGTTCACGAAGTAGATGGCCCAAAGGAACTTGGTTTAGATAAAAAAAAATTTACCAAGATAAGTATATTTATGAATATTTTTGATTGTCATGTCAATAGAACACCATGTGAAGGAAAAATTTCTGAGATACTTTACAAACCTGGAAAATTTTTAAATGCGTCTCTTGATAAGGCGAGTGAAGATAATGAAAGAAATTATTATAAAATTATTAACAAACAAAATGAAGAAATTATTGTTGTGCAAATAGCTGGTTTAATTGCAAGAAGAATAGTTTGTGAGTCATCTAAAGATCAAGAATTAAAACAAGGTGATAGAATAGGAATGATAAGATTTGGAAGTAGGGCAGATGTTTATTTTGAAAATTATAAATCATTAGTAAAAGTTGGACAAAAAACTATAGCTGGTGAAACTTTACTAGCAAAAAAATAAAATATGGAAAAACCAAAAAATAATTTTAAAATTGTTTCAGATCAAAAAGCAAGGATGATTTTGCCCAATGCAATTACTTTAATTGGAGTCTGTATTGGTCTAACATCAATAAAATTTGCACTAGATGGAAGATTTGCACTTTCAGTCATTGCTATTCTATTTGCAGGCTTAATGGATGGACTCGACGGTAGAATTGCAAGATTAATAAAAGGAACATCTAAAATGGGTAAAGAATTAGATTCTCTTGTAGATGTAATTAGTTTTGGTGTGGCACCTGCATTTATAATGTTTTTTTGGAGTTTACAATATTTAGGAAAATTTGGGTGGTTGGTTTGTTTGATTTATGTAGTTTGTACTGCATTAAGACTTGCAAGATTCAACGTTAGTTCCAACGAAGAACCTTCCTGGAAAGATAATTTTTTTGAGGGAGTTCCATCTCCAGCTGGAGGAATCATAGTTTTATTACCTTTAATATTTAGCTTCAGTGGATTTGATAAGGTTTTTTTTGTTATTAATTATGAGTTGGTAGTTCCATTTACTTTCATAATAACTTCATTTTTTTTAATAAGCACTATACCTACGTATTCTTTTAAAAGGATTGTAATTCCAAGGAAATCAACAGTTTTTTTGTTATTTAGTATAGTTTTATTTTTTGGTTTATTATTAATTTATACATTTAAAGTATTAGCTATATCTTGTTTCATATATTTGATTTTGATTCCTATTAGTTTTTTTCATTATAGAAAAATAAAGAAAACAAAAGATATTAATTTATCTAAAAATGAAAATACAGACTTAGAAGATATACTGTAAATGAAAAAAAATGTTATTGTTTCGTTAGCTGACTCAAATTATTTTGAATTATTAAATGAATTAGTCGATTCAATTATTAGATTTGAAAAAAGTAAAGAAATTGCAATTTGTATCTTAGATGCTGGGTTAACCTCAGAACAAAAAACATTATTAAACTCCAAAGTAGATGAAATTAAATCTGCAGAGTGGGATATTGATGTTTCATCATTTAAAACTTTTGGAAAGGAATGGCTCAAGAGCCAAGTATCAAGGGCTTTTTTACCAAAATATTTTCCAAATTATGATAAATTTTTGTGGATAGATTGTGATGCTTGGGTAAATGATTGGAGTTCAATTGAACTTTATTTTAAAGCTTGTGAAGGTAGTAAACTTGGTATTACTCAAACCATTGGACCTGGTTACAGAATAATGTCAAAAGTGAATTGGTTATTAGGAAAAATTGCTGTAGTAAAATCTCAAAACTTTAAGCATGCTATTAAATCAAAGATTGGCATAGATAAAGCAAGAAAACTCGCATTTGCACCTCATATAAATATTGGAGTTTTTTCATTAGAAAAAAATTCTGAAATTTGGAGATCTTGGCAAAACAATCTTAAACAAACCTTAAAATCTGGAAATATTTTTGGCTCTGAGGGCTTAGCAATAAATATGTCAGTATATATTGATAATGTAGAAACAGAATTTTTACCTTTAAATTGTAATTGGATAGCTAGCAATCTTCTTCCTAAGTTTGATGAAAAAAATGATACTTTTGTTGAACCTTATTTACCAAATTACAAGATAGGAATTATGCATTTAGCTGCTGGAATTTGGAGAGATAATAAAGATATGAGATTGAATAAAAATATTAAAATTGACATTCAAACTCTTGAAGGCAATTCAAAGTCTAAAAGTTTAAGATTCGGCTGTTAGTTGAAAAAAAATAAAATTTCAAAAAATTGGATAAATAAACAACATAAGGATATTTATGTTAGAAAATCTCGTATTGATGGTTATAGAGCTCGATCAGCATATAAATTAATTGAAATCAATGAAAAGTTTAAGATATTTAAAAATGGAATATCTGTAATTGATTTAGGTGCCGCTCCTGGTAGTTGGTCACAATATATATCTAAATTTGTAAAAAATGTCAGATTAGTTTCTATTGATTTAAAAAAAATGGATAAAATAGAAAATTCTTTTCAACTAGTAGGAGATTTTTCTTCAAAAGAAACTCAAGACCGGATAAGAAGTTTATTTAGATCGAAAGTTGATGTTGTTACTTCAGATATGGCTGTAAATACAACTGGTATTAAAAATATTGATTCTATTTATACAGGAGAACTTTGCAAGGAAGCTATATTGTTTGCTAAAGAGATTATTGTAGATGATGGTAAATTTGTTTCAAAAATTTTTTTAGGAACTTCATTTAATGAAATAATACTTTTAGCTAAGGAAATCTTTAAAGAAGTGAAGGTTTTTAAACCCAAATCTAGTAGGAAAGAATCCAAGGAAAGTTTTATTGTATGTAAAAAATTAAGATAGAGACTTTTATTTTTAAATGAATCATATATAAATGATTATGGTTCCTATAAAAGAAGCACTTACCTTTGATGATGTAACAATGTCTCCAAAATATTCGGAGGTATTACCCTCTGAAGTCGATACTAGCACTCAATTATCAAAAAATTTAAATCTTCAAATACCGATATTAACATCTGCAATGGATACAGTTACTGAAAGTAAAATGGCAATTGCGATAGCTAAAACAGGTGGGATAGGTGTGATACATCGGAATTTATCTATTAATAAACAAGTTGAAGAAATTAAAAAAGTTAAAAAGAAGAAATTGTTAGTGGGGGCAGCTGTAGGAGCCGGTCCTTTAGAATTAAAAAGAGCAGAAATTTTACTAAAAGAAAAAGTTGATTTAATTGTGGTAGATACAGCTCATGGTCATAGTAAAAAAGTAGCTGAAATTATAAAAGCCATAAAAAAAAATAGGAATAACAAAACTACTTTATGTGCAGGTAATATTGCAACCGCGGAAGCAGCTAAGTTTTTGATCAAATTAGGAGTAGATGTTATTAAAGTTGGGATTGGACCAGGATCTATATGCACAACCAGGTTAGTGGCTGGGATTGGTGTTCCTCAACTAAGTGCGATCATAGAAGTTAGAAAAGGTTTAAAAAATAATAAAACAAAGATTATTTCAGATGGAGGTATAAAATATTCTGGAGATATTGCTAAAGCTTTAGCAGCAGGAGCTGATGCAGTTATGATTGGATCTTTATTTGCAGGATCCATGGAAACTCCTGGAAAATTAATTAAAAGAAATGGAAAATTTTATAAAAGCTTTAGAGGAATGGGATCAGTAGGAGCTATGAATAAAGGATCTGCAGATAGATATTTTCAAAAAAAACAAAAAGACACTTCTAAATATGTTCCTGAAGGTGTCGAAGGATTCGTAAAATTTAAAGGGGATGTAACAAATATTATATTTAAATTAGTCGGTGGGTTAAAATCCTCCATGGGATATTTGGGAGCAAAAAAAATTGTTAATTTGAAAAAAAAACCTAATTTTGTAAAAATTACAAAAGCTGGATTTTATGAAAGTATGGTTCATAATGTTGATGAAATTAAAAAAGAAAGTAAATTTTAATAATGAATAAATCTAAAATATTTATATTTATAATTATATTCTTTAGTTATTTAACTCCAATATTTGGATTTGAGAATTTTTATGAAGAAGGAAAAAAAAAATATGATGAAAAAAAAATAAAAGATGCAAAATTTTTATTTCAAAGAAGTATAGTTTTTAATCCTAAAGATACAAAGTCTTATTTATATTTAGCTAAAATTTTTAATTCAGAAAACAATGAAAAAGAAGAAGAAAAAAATATTGAAACTGTTCTTTTGTTAGAGCCAACTAATGAAGAGGCACTTTACATGCAAATGAATATAGAATTGAAAAAATCTAATTATTCTCAGGTTAAAAAATCTTTAAAAATATTCACAAAAGTTTGTAAAGATCTTTGCAGAAAAAAAAATAAAATTATAAACTCTTTAAAAGATTTAGATCCTGAAAATGAGTCTTAATAATAGTTTAAGTAAAATCTTAATCATAGATTTTGGGTCTCAATTTACCCAGCTTATAGCAAGAAGAATTAGAGAATTAGGAGTTTTTTCTGAAATTATAAGTCATAAAAAAATAAAAAAAAAGGACATCATCACAAAAAACACAAGAGGTATAATTTTTTCGGGCGGGCCATTAAATGTTTATGAAAATGATAGATTTATTTTTGATAAAAAAATTTTACAATTAGATGTACCAATACTTGGCATATGTTTTGGACATCAAATCTTATCAAAAGAATTAGGTGGAAAGGTTAAGAAATCAAGATTTCGAGAATTTGGTTTAGCAGAAATAAAAAAGAAATCTAACAGTTTTTTAACCAAAAATTTTTTCAACAAAAATGGCTTTAATAATGTCTGGATGAGTCATGCCGATCAAGTTTCAAAGATGCCAAAAAATTTTAAGGTGATTGCTTCTAGCAATAACTCAAAATTCGCAATCATTGCAAATGATAAAAAAAAATTTTATGGAGTACAATTTCATCCAGAGGTAACTCATACACATAAAGGTAAAATTTTACTTAAAAATTTTTTATTTATAATTTGTAAAATAAAAAAAAATTGGTCTCCAAAACATCAAAAACTAAATTTAATTAGAGAGATTAAAGAAAAAGTTGGAAAAAATAAGATCATCTGTGGTTTATCTGGAGGAGTTGATAGCAGTGTAGCAGCTCAATTAATAAGCAAAGCTGTAGGAAAAAATTTGACCTGTATTTTTGTTAATAATGGTCTCTTACGAAAAAATGAGGAGTTTCAAGTAATAAATACTTTTAAAAAAAAATTAAAATTTAATTTAATTTATGTAAATGCAGAAAAGGAATTTATTGAAAAATTAAAAAATATTTCAGATCCAGAAAAAAAAAGAAAAATCATTGGAAATTTATTCATTAAAATTTTCGATAAGTATGCTAAAAAAATTAAAAATGTTAAATTTCTGGCTCAAGGAACTCTTTATCCTGATGTAATAGAAAGTAAATCTGTTACCGGAAGTCAAACTTCTAAAATTAAATCACATCATAATGTAGGTGGACTTCCAAGAAAAATGAAATTAAAGTTAGTTGAACCTCTTAAATATTTATTTAAAGATGAAGTAAGAAAATTAGGTTTAGAATTAAATCTTTCAAAAGATTTGATTTATAGACATCCCTTTCCAGGACCTGGATTATCAATAAGAATTCCTGGGTCGATAAATAGAGAGAAAATAAGAATTTTAAAAGAAGCCGACTTTTATTTTATTAATGAATTAAAGAAATCAAAATTATACAATAAAATTTGGCAAGCTTATGCCGCGTTACTTCCTGTAAAAACTGTAGGTGTTATGGGTGATAATAGAACTTATGAGCATATTTGTTTATTAAGAGCAATAACATCTGAAGATGGAATGACTGCAGATTTTTATAGTTTAGATAAAAAATTTATGCAAAATATTTCCAATAAAATTGTAAACAATATTAAAGGGATTAATAGAGTTGTTTATGATATTACTTCAAAGCCTCCGAGCACTATAGAATTAGAATAAATGAATAAATTTAAAAAATTAATTAATAAAAAAAATAAATCCAAAATTGTTTGTTTAACTGCTTACTCTAAGAATATAGCAACTATACTTGATAAACACTGTGAACTTATTCTTGTAGGTGATTCACTTGGCTCTGTTCTTTATAATTATAAGTCTACAAGACAAGTCTCCTTAAATAAAATGATTGAACATTCAAAAAGTGTAAAAATGGGTATTAAAAAATCCTTAATGGTAGTTGATATGCCTTTTAATACTTACAGAAACTCTAAAGAGGCTTTAAAAAATGCAAAGCTCATTATATCAAAAACAAAATGTGATGCTGTAAAGTTGGAAGGAGGAAAAAAAATTTGTAATATAGTTAAAACTTTGATCAGAAATAGAATACCTGTAATGGGACATCTTGGAGTCCTTCCACAATCTGCTAAAAATTTTAAATTTAAAGGTAAAAAAAATTCAGAAAGAAATAAAATTTTAAATGACGCAAAAGCTTTAGAAGCAGCTGGTGTTTTTTCAATTGTATTAGAATGTGTAGAAAGCTCTTTAGCAAAACAAATAACTCAATCAATAAAAGTATTAACGATAGGAATAGGTGCATCAGCTAATTGTGATGGACAAGTTCTAGTAACAGATGATCTTATTGGTCTAAATCCAATAAACGTTAGATTTGTAAAAAAATATGTAAATATCAAAACAATTATCAACAAGGCAGTTTTAAATTATAAAAGGGAAGTAAAAAAAATAAAATTTCCTAAAAAAAAAAATTCTTTTAATTAGAAATATTTTTTAAATTGTTCATTAATTGATAAAATTTCTAAATCAACAAGACCACCGATAATTAGTTGGATTGCAATAATCAAAATAAAACCAAGTCCAACATATGCTATCCATAAATGTTTTTGAATGTAATTAGCAAGATATGTAGCCATTGCTCCTGTTAAAACTACAGACAGAACAAGTCCAAAAATCATAAAATTAAAATTGCCTTTAGCAGCACCAACAACACCGATTATGTTGTCAAAACTAATTGTAATATCGGCAAACAAAACTTTATATACACTTTGAATATATGATGGTTCTTTAGATTTTTTTGAGGGAGATTTTATTTTTTTAATTTCAAAAAGATCCTTTCTTAAATCATTCACAATCCAGATTAAAAGCAAACCCCCCAATATTTTGACAAAATAAAATTCAAATAAATAAGTTGCAAACAATGCAAAAATAACTTTAAATACCAAAGCTCCAGCAACACCCCACAAAATTATTTGTTTTCTATTTTTTGGTGCAAAATTTGCTGCAATTAATCCAATAATAATTGCGTTATCTGCAGCCAAAATTATATCAATAAATATTATTTGAGTTAAAATTATAGATTGTTCTATCAAGATCTACTCATAATATTGTAAATATTTAATAATTCAATCTAAAGAATGAAATTTTTTTATTGCTTTTAACAAAAGTTCGTAATGAAATAGCCAAAATAATAAATTGGAGGAATAATGAAATTAATAAATAAAATCTTAGTATTATTTGTTGCAATTTTATTCAGTACAAATTCAGCTTTTTCAAATGAAAAATGGGATATGGCTTTAGCTTATGGAGCATCTAATTTTCATTCTGCAAATGCTGCTGAGTTTGCTAAAAATGTTTCAGATAAAAGTGGTGGAAAATTAACTATCGTTACTCACCCTGGTGGGTCTCTTTATAAAGGTGGAGAAATTTTTAGAGCTGTTAGAACAGGTCAAGCCCAAATAGGAGAGAGATTTATGTCTGCTTTAGGCAAGGAAGATCCACTACTAGAAATAGACTCTCAACCTTTTTTAGCATCTTCTTATGGTGATGCTATGAAATTGTACAAAGCATCAAAACCAGAAATTGTAAAAGGTTTAGATGCTAAAGGTCTAGTATTTTTGTATGCTGTACCATGGCCAGCACAAGGGCTATATAGTAAAAAAGAAATTAATTCTAAAGATGATTTGAAAGGATTAAAGTTTAGAGCTTACAATTCTTCTTTGATTAGATTAGCTGAACTTACTGGTATGGCACCTACTAAAATAGAAGCTGCAGAGATTAGCCAAGCATTTTCAACTGGCGCAGTAGAAAGTATGATTACTTCACCGACGACTGGCAAGAACAGTAAAATTTGGGAAAATGGAGTTAAATATTTTTATGATATTGCAGCCTGGTATCCAAAAAATATGATAATTGTTAATAAAGATGCTTGGAACCAATTAGATGATGCTACTAAAAAATTGGTAATGTCAGAAGCAGCTCTTGCTGAGAGAAAAGGGTGGGACTTATCTAAAAAAGGAAATAAAGCTGATAAAAAAGCTTTAGCCGATGCAGGTATGAAAGTAGGAAAAGTTAACTCTGCTTTAAATAAGCATTTTAAAGAAGTCGGAGCAACTATGTCAAAAGAGTGGGCGAGCAGAGCCGGCTCTAGAGGACAAGCTGTTTTATCTAAGTATAAATAATATTAAAAGTGAAAAAGGCCACTAATTGATAGTGGCCTTTTTACCATGATAAACAAAATTAATAATTTACTCAAAAGAATTTATAAAATTTCAGGATATACAGCTGCAATATTTCTTATTTTTGTAGCATTGTTTATTCTTACAGGAATTATATCTAGAATTTTTAATTTTTATGTAAGAGGTTTAGCTGAGTACTCAGGTTATAGTATGGCAGCCTCATCTTTTTTTGCTTTAGCTTATACCTTTTATGATAAAGCACATATTCGTATTACCCTTTTTTTAGAAAAATTAGATAAGACAAAAAAAAGAATTGCTGAAATATGGTGTTTGTCCATAGCTAGTTTTTTTTCAGGATTTTTAGCTTTTTATTTTATAAAGATGACAATAATTTCAATAAAATTTCAAGAAAGAAGTGAAGGAGCAGACGAAATACTTATTTGGATACCTCAAACGAGTGTAGCCATTGGCTCTCTAATATTTTTTATTTGTGTATTTCATCACTTAATTTTTTCAATCCTAAATAAGAAATTAAACTAATTATGAATGAAATTTATTTAACAATTTTTTTTATTTCATTATTGTTATTTTTGTTGGGTTCAGGAGTCTGGGTTGCATTGAGCATGATATCGGTGTCAGCCATTGGAATGATGTTGTTCACTACTAGACCAGTAGGAGATGCAATGGCAACTACAATATGGGGCATGAGCTCCTCTTGGACTTTGACAGCGCTACCTCTTTTTGTGTGGATGGGAGAAATATTATTTAGAACAAAATTATCAGAAAATCTTTTTAAAGGTCTATCACCGTGGTTAGCAAAGTTACCCGGAGGATTAATCCATGTAAATGTTGTGGGTTGCGCTTTATTTGCAGCAATATCGGGATCTTCAGCAGCGACGGTTGCTACTGTTGGCAAAATGTCCATACCAGAGTTGAGGAAACGTAAATATCCAGAAAAGTTATTATTAGGAAGTTTAGCAGGCTCTGGGACTTTGGGATTATTAATTCCTCCATCAATCATATTAATTATTTATGGTGTAACTATTGAGGACTCAATTGCAAAATTATTTATGGCAGGGATTTTTCCTGGAATAATGATAGCGCTTATATTTATGTCTTATGTAGTTATTTGGTCGATTATGAACAAAAATTTGATGCCTAAATTATCAGTAAATTTTTCTTTAAATAGAAAAATTGAAGAGTCTAAACAATTAGTTCCTGTAATAATTCTTATTGTATCTGTAATTGGGTCTATTTATACCGGAATAGCTACAGCAACTGAAGCAGCATCTCTTGGTGTAATAGGTGCTTTATTTTTGTCTTTTTTTCAAGGCACCTTGAGTAAAGAAACTTTTAAACTTTCATTATTAGGGGCTACAAAAACCTCTTGTATGATAGCTTTTATTTTAGCAGGTTCTACATTTTTATCCTTAGCAATGGGATTTACTGGACTTCCAAGAAATTTAGCAATCTGGATTCAAAATATGAGCCTGTCTCCATATACGTTATTATTTGTATTGACAATATTTTACATAATTTTGGGAATGTTTTTAGATGGTATATCTGCTGTGGTATTAACTATGGCTATAATAGAGCCAATGATAAGACAGGCAGGTTTTGACATGATTTGGTTTGGTATTTATCTTGTTATTGTTGTTGAAATGGCTCAAATAACCCCTCCCGTTGGCTTTAATTTGTTTGTATTACAAGGAATGGCAAAAAAAGATATGGGATTTATTGCTAAAAGTGCTTTTCCACTATTTTTATTAATGATACTAGCGGTGATTATTATAATAATTTTTCCTGAGATTGCTTTATGGCTTCCAGAGCAGATGTCAAAAAATATTAATTGAATTTTTAGTACTTAGAATTACCAGTACTTATTACACTTTTTAATTCTTCAAATTCTTTACATTTACAATTTTCTAAAACCTTTAAACGTTTTTTTGCTTCATCTATTCTGCCTGTTTGAACATAAAGTTCACCTAAATATTCATTAATACCAATATGTTCTGGGTCTATACTTAAACCTAATTTATAATAAACCTCAGCATTTTCAAAATCTCCAATTTTTCTATGTGCAAAACCAAGATAGTTTAAAATGTCGGGTTGGTTTGCTTTTTCTTTATTAGCTAAAACTAAATAATCAATGGCCTTTTTATATTTTTTTTTGGCTTTTTCTGTTTTATTTTTTTTTTCTAATTTCTTTGCTTGCTTAATCATAGAATTAGCTTTTTTATAATTAGATAATTTTATCTTTTTAGAGTCTTCATCCCCTCCAGATCCTGCTGCGTGAACTAGATTTCCAATAAAAAAAGATAAAAAAATTACAATAAGATATTTTTTAGTCATATAATTAAGGTTATAAAAATTTTTTCATTTTATTTAGCGCTTTAAGTTCTAAACCATTATCAATTAAATCTTTTTTAATCGATAAGGCTGTACTTAATGAACTTTTATTATCACCATGTATGCAAACCGAGTCAATTTCGCAAGGTATTTGTTTGCCACTGAGACAATTCAGCGACTGATTTTTAACCATACTTAATACGTGCTTTTTGGCAACATTTGGATCAGTAATTAAAGCTTTTGGTTTTGATCTTGAAACTAAATTTCCGTCATCCTCATAATTTCTATCAGCAAAAATTTCACACGCTATTTTCATATTTAACTTTTTTGCTGCGATTTCCATTTTTGACCCTGTCGGTACTAAATAGATTATATCTTTATCTATTCCATAAATTGTACGGGCTAAAATATTTGATAATTCTAAATCTTCACAAGCCATATTATTTAGAGCCCCGTGAGGTTTAATATGAGTAACTTTTTCATTATATTCTAGAGCTATTTCTTGAAGTACTTCATATTGTTCAATTATTAAATTTTTGATTTCAGATGAGTTCAAATTCATTTTTTTTCTTCCAAAATTTTCTGGATCATTAAAAGAGGGGTGAGCGCCAATGCTAACACCATTTTTTTTTGAGATCTTTACAGTCATTTTCATAGTATCTTCATCACCAGCATGATAACCACAGGCAATATTTGCTGAATTTACTATACTAAGTAATTCTGGATCATTTTTAATAGAATGAAACTTAGATTTTTCTCCCAAATCACAATTGATATTAATTTCCATAGTAATAATTCTTGAAGTATAACATGTCATGATAAAAAATATATCAAATCTTGGTGA
>MDSV01091008.1_pt1 | contig 15484 bp, 12 predicted proteins | sample 810851 | NCBI WGS metagenome assembly MDSV01 (sample SAMN05326640, study PRJNA326480) | marine metagenome | isolation source: seawater | place: Atlantic Ocean: North East | collected 2012
AAAACTATGAAATAATAAGGTAATATTCTGTATCGATTTTTCAGTTTGTTTATATTTATATATGAAAGAAATAAACACTTAATAGGAGAACTGAAATGGCAGACTTAATCGATCCTTCAGAAATTATGTTTACACCATTTGAACCGAAAACAAAGAATCGGTTCATTATGTACATAGAGGGAATACCTGCATATTTAATTAGAACGGCTAATAGACCAACTGTCACTTTTGAAGAGATAGAACTAGACCATATTAATGTGAAAAGATATGTAAAAGGAAAGGGAACTTGGGAAACATTAGAAGTTACTCTTTACGATCCTATCGTTCCATCTGGTGCACAAGCAGTTATGGAATGGGTTCGTTTACATAAAGAGTCTGTTACAGGAAGAGATGGATATTCAGACTTCTATAAGAAAGATATCACCTTTAATGTATTAGGACCAGTTGGTGATAAGGTTGAAGAATGGACACTTAAAGGTGCTATGATTCAATCAGCTAATTTTGGAGATTTAGATTGGTCAGTAAGTGAACCAGCAGAAATCTCATTAACTCTAAGATACGATTACGCTATCTTACAATTCTAAGAGGAAAATATGGGTTTTTTACAAGAAATGCTTTCTAGTGAAGCAAAGATTTCTTCAAAACGCACAGTCGGATTTGCCGCTTTCTTTATGTTAGTGGCAAGTTGGGGTGCTGATACTTTTTCAGGTTTTGAAGTCAAAGATAAAATACTAGAGTGTTTTATGTATATCTCAGTCGTAGGACTGGGTGTTACAGCCGCCGAAAAGTTCGGTAAAAAATAGTTATAGTTCGAAACAATCAAACATAGGAGTCATTTATGGCTGAGAATAAGTTTCCAACCGAAATGGTTAGTTTACCATCTCGCGGTTGGTTCTATGATTCAAAAAATCCACTAGCAAGTGGTGAAATTGAAATTAAGTATATGACTGCAAAAGAAGAGGATATATTAACTTCTGCTAATCTTATTAAGAAGGGTATAGTCTTTGATAAACTTTTACAGGCATTAATAGTAGACAAAAAGGTAAAATACGATGATTTATTAATCGGTGATAAGAACGCGATTATGATTGCTGCTCGTATTTTGGGTTATGGAAAGGATTATCCCGTTCAGTTCGAACATCCTGATACGGATGGATTAGAAGAGGTTATTGTTGATTTAACCACTCTAAAAGATAAGGAGATAGACTTTTCAAAACACACCAAAGGGGTAAATGAATTTGAGATGACATTACCTGCATCTAAAAGGGTTATTACTTACAAACTCTTAAATCAGAAAGATGAGAGAATGATAGACGCTGATGTAAACTCAATGAAAAAAATAAATCCTGACATAGATGCTGACATCACTACAAGATTGAAAAAAACAATATTGTCTGTTGATGGTGATAGTGGAAAACAAGTAGTAAACAGTTTTGTTGATAATGAATTTCTTTCTAGAGACTCATTCCACTTCCGTACAGAGTTTGCAAAGATGACACCTGATGTTGATATGACTTCTGATGTAAAATTCTCAGACGGTTCTGAAAGGAGAGTAGTGGTCCCAATGACCCCTGGGTTTTTTTGGCCTTCAAGCTGAATACAGACCTCAGATACACGAGGAAATATTTAATCTATTATACTACTCAAATGGTTCTTTTACCTTTGGTGATGCTTACAACCTACCCATCAATCTTAGAAGATACTATTTAAAAAGACTCATTCAAGAAAAAGAAACAGAGAAGAAACTTGCGGAAGAACAAGCAAAAAAATCTAAAAGTTCTATATCAAGACCTGCTATAAGAAAGGGTTAATTTTTTGATAATGTGATATTTATTATTGATTAATCACACCAAATATAAAATCGGAGAATGTTATGTCTAAACCTTTCAATAGACAGTCAGTTATTAAAGAATTTTTAGGTAAAATTATCAGAGCTATTGGTAAGAGAAAGGGTTCTGCAGCTGCTAAACAAATTATGAAGAGTCCTGAAATGAAAAAGATAGTTAAAAAAAGTAGGGAGTTAGCAGATGAGTTCGAGATGGAACTGAGAAAAAAAGCTAAAGAAGATCCTGATTTTTACCAAAAGCACTTAGATGCTTATTTAAGAGATAAAAGAGGCTAGTTATGGCTGTTGGTGATAATTTAAAAGAATATAAAAAAATTGTTGGAGAAGCCAGAGACTTAACCAAAGTTTTACAGAAAGATATTGCAGATTCATTTGTCGCGGGATTAAGAAATGCTATAATTCAGGTTGAAAAACTAGAAGGTGCTACTACTAAAACCGCAAAAGCCCAAAAGAAGTTATATGAAGATAGTATAGACTTAACCAAAGATATACTTGAAAATGTAGAGAATATAGGCACAGAAGAATTTAAAACATTAGATGTAGCTACTAGATTAGCTAAAGCTCGTAAATTGGGTGATAAGAAATTAGTAGACCAGTTAACTCACTTAAAGAGTATTAACCAACAACAAAAACAACAAAACAAACAGATACAATCAGCTGTTGCTTTAGCTAAGAAACCATTTGAGGCTGTAGATTCTTTTATTAGACAGATTCCAATAATTGGCGATTTATTAGGTGATGTAGCAGATTTTACAGGATTAGGAGATAACTTTGCTGGTGGAATAGTGGAAGGATTTACTTCAGGTTTTGTAGAGAACGCAGATTTAGCTGGTAAGGTTAGTGATTTCTTTGCTGGTGGAATTAGAGGTGCTTTTGGACAGAAATTATCAGCAAAACAGATAGCTGCTGGTTTTGGTGGTAAGGAAGCTAAGGATAATTTAGAAAAAACTGGTGAGATAACAGGTGGTATAGTAGATAACTTTAGAAATGCCTCTGCTTTCGGAAGACTTCTTCAGATTAGTGTTGTGGGAGTAGTTGCTGTTGCTGCTAAAGCTGCAGCTTCTATGGTTTCATTTGCTAATTCTACTGGACTAGCATATAAAGATATGCTCGCTATGGGTGGAGCTTTACTTTTTAACGCTGATGCTGTAAGGTCTTTTGCTGATGAGCTTGGTACGGTAAATAACTTAACTACCATGCAAGCACTAACGCTTCAAATACAAGAAAAAAGGTATGGATTAAGTGCTGAATCGGCTGCTAAACTGTTTGCAGTTCAAAGAGGAATTACAGGCTCAAGTATGGAGCAGTTTTTAGCACTAACAAAATCCACTGCTGAGATGGCTAGATTAGCTGGTGTTGCTCCAAAAGCAGTTTTTGATGATTTAGCAAATAGTGCTGAGGCTGTAGCTAAGTTTACAGATGCTACAGGCGACAATGTTTTTAGAGCTGCTATAGCAGCGAGAGAGATGGGTATTAACTTAGGTGTTGTGGATAACATAGCAGAATCCCTATTAAACTTTGAGGAGTCTATTGCTAAGGAGCAAGAGCTCTCAATGTTGATGGGTAGACAAATTAATTTTAATAAAGCTAGAGAATTATTTTTTAACAACAAAACTGCTGATGCTCTAAAAGAGGTAAAGGCTCAAATGGGTGTAGTGGGAAGTTTATCTGAAATGGACTTTGTTCAAAGGAAAGCTGCTGCTAGTGCGTTGGGTATACAAGTAAGTGAATTAGGTAAGATTATAACTAGCCAAGAAGGTGCAAATAAAGCAGCTGAAGGTCAAACTTTAGCATTTCTTGGTTCGATGGCCGCTGCTGCTGCTATAGGTGCTGTATTAATTGGTACTGTTATGGCTCTAAAGACTGTATTTTTTGGTCCAGGTTCATTAATCAAAGATATGGTTGCAGTTAAAGCTGCTGCTATAGGGGGTGCAAAAATTGGTGCAGGACTTGGTGCTGGTGGAATGGCAATTTACAGTGGATTGAGCGGAATGACAAAGCTTGCTGATGGTGGTGTTATTGTAGGTGAAGCAGGACCTGAGGTAGTTGCACCATTACCTAGTCAAGGTGTAAATATAGATAATAGTGGTGTGGAAAAAAGAATAGATAGACTAATAGAACAAAACGAATTTTTAATGAACAGATTGACAAATAGAATTGGTCAGCAAAACTTAGCATAGAGGAGATAAGGGGTGGCTTTAAAAGATTTAGTATCAGATTTATCCAATTTTAAAGGAAGGTCTCAATACGATAATTTAGATACTCAGATAGAAAAGGGTGTGGACTTTTTCCCAAACGATAATGCGTCTGGTTTCACTCCAAAGACGGATTTAGAGTCTTTATATAAAAATAATTCTGAATTAGGTGCTATAAATAAACCTAATGTGTCGTATGACAATATAAACCAAAAACCATCCGATATACCGATTGTAAAATCTTCCAATATGCATGTTGATGATATACCTGCTCAATCTTTTAATAATGAGAGCAAAGCTTTTGGAGCACATAATTCTCCTTTTATATCCACACCAATTTCTACATACGTTAGTGGATTAGAACCACCTAAAGATACTCCTGCAACATTTTTAATACAACCAAATAACTCTAATAATATAGATTTAACAAAATTCTCATCTGATTTTACAGCAATAGGTGGTGGTGCTAATAAGTATGCAGTTATAACACCATTGGAAGATAGGACTTCTGCATTTGGAAATACTATTTCACTTCCACCGGCAGATTACTCATTTCAACAGATTACCCATAATATTCCTGCAATCACTACTAGAGCATCTGCTAGGGGTGGTTCTGTAGGATTACAGAACGCAGATTATCAAAGTGTAAGAAACACAGGCCCATTTACCATAAATACTTCCGCTTATGATGTCAGCTGGGGTGACTATGAAACTGATGGTACTTACAGTGGAGTTAATGCTCTTGTAAACCAAAAATTTTTGGATAAACTTAACACAAAATCACTTTTTCAAGATGGACAATTTTCTAATGTGCCTGCTGGTTTAGGTTTGAGGAATGTACAAGTAAATAAAAACTTTAGAGAGGTCTCTGATCCCGATACTCCTGAATATGCTAGGCAACCATTTATTTTAAGACCAATGGGTTCAAATTGGGATAGTGTTCTAACAGAAACACCTGGATTAGGTGGAACGATAGGTGGTGTTCTAGAGGGTGCTTTAAGTGTATTTGGTTTACTAACAAAGAGTTCAAGAAACATTGCTGATAAGGCTAGAATATTCAAATATTTAATATCTCCAAATGGATTAGGGTTTGTAGCTAAACAGGCGGGTATGCAATTGCTCAATCCTACCTTAGAAAGTAAGATATACAATCCTCTCTCTACTTTGGGTATAGCTGGAGCAAATAGTTTATTAGATGGAGACGCAAATGGATTTTTACAGGCAGCTGCTTCATTTATTTTACCTGTAAGTCATGTAGAAAGACATTTGGGTGGTGAGAGATATGAAAATATTATACTTGGAACTGCTGGTAGCAGAATAGCTCGAACAGCCCAAGCTTTTGGTCAAGATTTTACTGGAAATTTTAATGTACCAATTTCAAATACAGGTGTTAGTTTGTTTGATAACTATGTAAACAGACAAACAAGTAGGGCTATGGCCGCTGCAGATGCTGGTTTGCTTACTCCAATGTTTGCACTGTCAAATCCTAATAAATATGCTTTCCCAATTTCGTCTGCTCCAAAAAGTGTTCATGATGGGAGAATTTCATTCATCGGAGGACCTGATTTAGCATTAACAGATGTCACAACTGCTTTAGAAAAGCAAGGTGGAACTTTTAATAAAGAAACTGCACAAAATACTAGTGGTGATTTGATAAAACGACATTCTAGTTTAATGTATAATCAATTGACGAAGGATAATTCTTATGAAGATTTAGTAACAAGTCCATCTGAGATTAATGATCCTACTGCTCGAGGCCAATTTGATTTGATAGATGAATTGGACAAGAGATACAAATACGATAAAGTAAATTCTAATGTGGGTATTGTAACTGATTTAAAAGCTAAATTTGATAGAAATATATTTGGACATATAAAAGGTAATACAAAAACTGATAACGTAGATAAGATAAATATCACTCCATATGGTGGTGGTACTGAATTTGAAAAAAAGATGGAAGATAATCGTGATTTTATCAAATTTAGATTTAAGGATAAGGTTAACAATAAGTATATAATATTTAGGGCTATTCTTGAAGGAATATCAGATTCCATAACTCCTGAATATGGAGAGGAAAGATATATTGGAAGACCTGATAAGGTTTATATATATCAAGGTGCCGATAGAAATATAAGTTTTGGTTTTAGTATCTATCCTAAGACGAAACAAGAGTTACCAGTGCTGATGGAAAAATTAAATTACTTAGTAGGTCTTTGTTATCCATCTTATACTTCAGAGAGTGAAAGGATGAAATCTCCTGTAATGGAATTAACCATAGGTGATATGTTCACAAACGCTTCAGGAATATTGATGGGTCTTACTGTTAGTGTAGAGGATGCCACTACTTGGGAATTAGATGAGGGATTACAATTTCCACATTTTATAAAAGCACAATGTGAGTTTAGATACATCGGTGATAACATACTAGCAACCACAGGTAAACATTACAATTTAGGTTGGGTACCTGATGGTAATTTAAATAGGTTTGGACCAGATGATTTGGGTTACTCAGATTTAGATTATCCTAATAGAAAACAAGGTCCTTACCGAAACTTTTTTGGTGAATTAAACCAAGCAGAATATGATGAACCACACACTGGCGTACCTGTAATAGGAGCTGATTAATGAGATACGATACCGCTAAGATAAAAAAAGATAAAGATGGGGTAAGGTATTACAGACCTACCATTGTTCCAAACATACCAATTAAAGATTCAGATATATTTGTTTTTCCTGTATATGGAGATAGGTTTGACATTATGGCTCAACGTTTCTATAATGACTCTAACTTGTGGTGGATTATAGCAAAGGCTAATGAGTTAAGTGACGGAACATTAGCTCCTAATCCTTTGAAAAAATTAAGAATACCAATTGAAATAGACGACATATTGGAATCCGTTGTTCGAAGTAATAGTTAAAAATGTTTACGAAGTTATTAAGTAAAAAGATTCAAGAGAAGTTAAAGGCTAGGGAGAGAGCACTTGCCTGGAGAACTAACCAAGCAAATCAAAATATTCCCGATGGTGCTTTAAAACCATCCGATGTTATCAATAGGTCTACATTTGTTAGGATGTGTTCCAATAAAGTAGATATAACTAAGAATAAAATAATTGTTGGTGGTTTGTTAGAAAATGGAAAGATGAAGTTTGGGTACTCTGAACTTTACAATAAAACCCAAAATCAAGGTGACAGGCCAATAGCTGGTATTAAAAATATAGAAGTTTCTTATATGGGTGATTTCAAAGGGATACGGAAAGCAACTGTAAATTGGTCAGTAAATTCAAATGATGAACTAAGTGAACTAACACCACATTTTTTATCTTTAGGTCAGACAGTAATATTGGATTGGGGTTGGACATCAAAGAAATCCAAAGGACTTACGGTGGACTTAGGGATAGCTCCGTTCATAACCTTTGATTCCGAAGGTTCTGTAAAAGTAGAGCAAGATATATTTCAGAATCCTCAAGAGATAATACAGGAGGCCGGTGGTGATTACGATGCTATAGGTGGTACAGTTTCAAATTTTGAGTATTCTTTAAGGACTGATGGTGGGTATGATTGTGTTACATACATAACCGCATTAGGTTCTACTCTTTATAAAAAACCTATGGATAAGAGCGGAAATAAGACCGATGCGATTAGAATAGATGATGTGGATGGAATTGAGACAAGCTTTGATGGATTAATTAACACTTTAATAAATCTAAGGAATATAATAATCTATGACATACTGGGAGTAGAGTATTCAACTTCTTGGTTTACTAAAAGAGCTTACAAAAAATTAAGAGATAACGTTATTGAATTTGCTAGTGATAAAAAAAATGATCCTAAGGTGATGTATCATGAAAACATTGGAGCTAGGGGAGATAACACTACATTGGTGGACTCTAAAGAAAATCCAAATATTATGTGGATTTTAACACCAGAATCAAAAGATAATATTTTCGTAAAGTGGGGATGGATGGAAGATCAGTTACTGAATAGGTATATTTCTTATATGGGTGGGGATGATAAAGAAATAAAATTAACCATTAGAAGTATAGATACTGTTTTACATACAGAAGGTGATAAAGAAGGACAACCAATATCGATAAAAAATTTAACGGATGAAGATAAAGAAAAGTATGGTTTAAAAGACATACCAGAAGAATATTTAGGTAAAGTTGTCAAAACGCCAACCTTAATAAGAAACAGCAAACTCCTATATCCGATAAATATATTCAAATTCTTCAATGTAGAGAAACTTCCTAAACAAGCTAATGTTGAAATTCCCGGAGAAATGTATGGAACTTTCGAAAAAGGAGACAATGTATATATTGATTCATTCTTTAAAATGTTACAACGGATAAAGATAGAATCCTTTGCAACAGCTGGGAGGAAGGCTGATACTTTCAAAGTATTAGATGGTGATGGTAAATTTGGAAAGCTCAGAAGTATGTGGGTTAATATAAAAGAGATACAGAGCGCTTTTGGTGTGAAAGAAGATGGTTCGGTTACTCCTATTGGAACGTTAGAGACTGGTATTGAAAATTTATATGTAGCACTAAATAGTAACTTTCATAACTATTGGGATTTTGCTCTTGTAGCAGACCCGTATGATAGCACCAATTTAAAGGTTATAGATAAGAGAACATCATCTTTTGGTGCTCAAAATTACACAACGTATCAAGGTGGAACGGATGATGAAGAGGGTAAAAGTAGTCACGAAGTTCAAACATTGGGTATATATAAATTTCCATCATATAAAATAGGTAGTATAGTAAAAAATCAATCTATGACATTTAAGATACCTGATTCTATGCAACAAAGTATCTTATTTTCTGCTAATTCAATAGAAGGTCAATATAAACCTGTAAGTCATATAAACAATCCAGATTTAGCAAGACTGTTTAGATTTGACAAAAATTCAGAAGAAGTAATTGAGTACAGCGATAGGTATTTGAAAGATATTAAAACTGCTTACAATAGTAAAAAAGAACAAACAACAACAATAACAATAGGAGAAGAACTAGATATAGCGCTATTACAGACAAAGATAGGCAGTTACAATACGAATCCAAGTTCTAAGATAGGATTCGATGCTGGTAAAGGTCCTATTAGTATAAATCCAAAAGCTGTTTGGTGGAAAAGATGGACTGGTACTGATATACAAGAACCTGAGGAGATAGAGGATGGATTATCGGATAGGAAACCTATAGTTAGGTTTCAAATAACTGAAAATAGTGAAATTGCTACCTATGAAGAAATGACTGTATCAAGAATAACTAAAACAGGAGAAATTAGCTATTATACAGGAAATGCATCTACGGCTGTTAAAACACTTACAGCAGTAGATAAATTTGAAGAGAAATTAGGCCCATCTAAAACTTTATTCTATAAGACAAACGCAACGGATTTTACACCTGTAATGAAAAATGATGCTGCTACAGTAATATCGAATTTTTTAAATAAGAATAATCCCTCTGTAGTGATACCTACTGAATTATCCTTAGAGGTAGATGGTATAGGTGGTGTAATGCCTGGTGATATCATACAAACTGATTACATACAGCCGATATACAACAAAACTCTTTATCATAATGGAGTAAGACAAGGTCCTTTTACATACTTTCAGATTGTAGAGTCAAATCAAAAGGTGGACTCTTCAGGTTGGACAACCGATATAAGCACAAAGATGAGATTGAACGATGTTATTATTGATGAGGGTACGACAACCACTAAACCTCTTGAACAAGACACTACTCCTGCTGAAGAAAAAGTGGTTGAAGAGAAACCAAAAACAAATAAAATTGTTATTTCAGCAACTCCTGAACAAGAATTGACATTTGATAGCGGTACAGTAGAGCAGATTAAAGACGAAGAGGTAGTAGTTGAAAATACATTTGAGCCAGGACAATATGTAACTTTACCTAAAAAGAAACTTCCTGAACCAACAATTCCAGAAGATTTTTTTGATATGTTTGGTAGACCAACTGGATTTGTACAGGGTTCTTATGGAAAATTTGATGTGAAACACACTCCAATGAAAATGCCTGGTCCGAACATAAAACCAAGAGAAAAAAGAGAGAAAATTAAATTTACAACATTATTTGGAAAGGTACACGACACATACGGTCCTACTGCTATATTTTATTGGGATGATTCTTGGGGTCCTCGTCAACAACCATCAGGTTTTTATCCAGCGTGGAGAAAAACTGACGACAGATATTCAAGAGCATTATGGTTTATTGCTAAGGGTGAACTTTCTCGTGATGATGTTAAAAGTAATGGTTCTACCATAAGAGAAATAGGTGAGAAGTGGGCACAGAGAAATCCAGAGGGTGAGTCATCAAGAGGAAACTATTATGTGGTTGGTAATGGTAAAAATGATTATCCAGGTCCAAAATACATAATTGATAATGCTGTTAGAAAATTACCGATTAGTAATTACCCGTCACCCAATACCTCAAATACAATCAGAATTAATCAAGCACACCCGGCAACCGGTAGGACTGGTTTTTTGGATGTTGATGTTACAGATATAAAAGAATAGGAGAAAAGAAATGGCAGCAGGATACGGAGGGGGTGGTTCAAATGTTGCAGAAGCAACTACCATAGAGGAAGCTCAAGAACAATACCCATCGTTTACAACGGTTGGTAATCTAGAGCTTAAAAGGTTACTAGAGAGTAGAAGAAGTGGTATAGAAATAATTGATGAGACGATTATAGATATTCACGAAAGAACGGACAGAGCAGTAAAAGGACAGATGGCTAATAAGTTTGAATTTGTTTATGGGGATGGTAAGCCGGTTAGAAGTGGCACTTCTTATCACATTCACTACACTAGAGACTTAAACGAATATTTTATGACGGGATTCGAACACCAAATCGGAACTGTGCTTATCTATCCAATAACTCCAATAACAGAGTTTGGAATTTACAATAGCATCAACAAACAATCTCCATTAACCATCAAAGGTAGTATCACATATCCCACAGAGAAGGATTATGAGAAAGGAAGCTATGAGAGGTTTTTTGCTAGAAGGGCTAATGATAAAAAAACACCAGGATTTGAGGTCTCAAAAGGAAATTTTCAAAAATCTTCCCTTTACATATACACATCATTAACTTGGTTTCTAACAGGTACCGCAGACTTTGTTTATGATAAAAATCAAGAACAGATTGAGATGGCTAGGGAATCTTTACCTCTCATATACAAGATACTAAATCCTCAACAATTCTTTATACCCAATGAAAACTTAACTCCTAAAGAATTAACAGAACAAAGATTGGGTATCTCTACTTCTAAAGGAGATGAATGGGTTGGACTTACTGAAGAACAACTTGAGAGAAGGCGTGCTAGAAATCAAAGTTTAGAATCAGCAATGACAGAAGGTGGTGGAGCAAATATAGCTGAACAAGGTCCTCCTGTAGTTGGATATTAAAATACATTTTGGGATTTCTATGTAATATTTATTTAAAATTAAGGTTATAAATTGGTTATAGTAGAAACATCTAAAGAGTTTGAAAACTTTGGTAAAGAGTTTAACAAAGTTGATTCTATAGTTATACCTATAGAGTGTGATTTAAACTCGCATCCAAAAGACACATTATTGTGTTTACTATATGTAAAAACAATATCTGAAAATTCTAAGGAATACATCCTACCATTCAGACATTCTGATGCTCTTAACTTAGAGACTTATATGATAGACAGCCTTTGGACAACAAAAAATGTTTATACCTACGATAAGAAAAAACTACTACACTTCTTTGATTGGAAGAATACATATGATGTACAAATGAACTACTATTTAGAAAAGAACGAACCATTGATTGTAGATGACATATTAACAAATGCTCACGAATACTTTCATAGAAAATACTATGGTAAACCTAATATAAATTGTATTGTACCGATTATGAAGCACTTAGAGTGGTGTAGAAATGTAGTAGATGTTCTAAAAGTTGCTGGTATTATTGGTAAAAAAGAAACAGAGTCAGTATACAACATATACAACGAAGATGTATTAGAGAGTTTACAACAGATAGAGAGTAATGGATTACAGACTACGGATGGTATGGTGTATTCAGAATACAATCCTTACACCGCCACAGGCCGCCCATCTAATAGATTTGGTGGAATGAACTTTGCTGCTCTTAACAAAAAAGATGGTAGTAGAAAGAAGTTTGTAAGTAGATATGGTAAAGAGGGTATGTTGGTAGAGATGGATTACGATGCTTATCATCTTCGCTTGATCGGTGAAGTGGTAAATTATCAGTTTCCAAAGGGTTCGGTACATAGTCATATGGCTAAATTGTATGGTGTTGATTATGAGGAAGCAAAATCACTATCATTTCAATATCTGTATGGAAATATTCCATATGAGGTATCACAAATTAATCCTTTTTTCTGTAAAGTAGAGGCTTATATAGAGGATGTTTGGAAGAGGTATAAATCGAATAATTTCATAGAATCTGATATTTATAATAAGAGAATATATAGGAACAATCTGTCTGATATGAACAAAAATAAGGTATTTAATTATCTTATACAGTTGATGGAAACAGAGAACAATATGAGGATACTAACAGAACTTTTGCCAGAGATAAATGATTACAAAAGTAAATTGGTTCTGTATAGCTATGATTCTTTTTTGTTTGACTTTTACTTGCCAGATGGATTAAATTTCCTACAGAAAGTAAAGGGTATTATTGAACAGAACGATAAGTTTCCAGTTAAAGTAGGTAAGGGCTGGAACTATCACGAAATGGAAGATATTACGGAGAAGTTTGAATGATAACAGACTTAAATAAAATATTAGTAGAGTGGGCATATCGTACTAACGATGGTAAGCCTGATGCAAATAATAGTGCTAAGTTATTGACATTAGAATCGGTACTAAAAGACTTTGGTTGGAGTAGAGAAGCTAGGGCTGAGTTATTGAACACATTGATGGAAACCGATATCGTTAAGAATAAAGATAGTGGTAATATCTACACAGTACAGAAACATAATCCAAACACTCAAAGTTTAGTAAAGAAAGATGCTTCTGATGCTGAGGTTGCTAAAGTAACAAAGAAAAAAGTAGATAAAGAAAAGGATGAAGAAAAACCTAAAGTTTCTAAATTATCACAGAACGCTGATAGGGCAAGAGAATTACTTGGTATTGAAAAATCAGAAGATGTTACAGAATCACAAAAGAAAAAAGATATTGATAGTTTACTACAACAAGTTGGAAAAAATATTGATAAGCTAAGTGATGAAGAGAAGAAAAGTGTATCTAAATTTTTTGAATCATTAAATGTTTTATATTCAAACAAATCAACTGATGAAGAAAAAGAAGATGCTTGGAGAGAAATAAACGTAAGTGCCAGCCCTAACCGACAAAAATTATATTTAGATGATTTAAGAGGTGAGAGTGGTTTATACAAAATATTAGGTGAGGGAAAGAGTGCTATCAGAAGTAGACTTGTAGATGAAGTATCTAAGTATAAAGACATACCGGAAGACGATAATAAAAACTATATCAAAGCAGAGTCTTTAGCTAAACCTGACATAGGTGGTGGTAAACCTGCTAGAGCTGCTAATAAAAAGAAATCAGGAAAATACATTGATGAAATAGCAGATACTAATGTTGATAAGGTAATGAGTATACCACCTTTAAATAGAATTACGAAGCCTGCATTTAGAACATTATTTGGTCCTATTGGAGAAGACGGAAATTTAATAATTCCAAGTTCAAAAAATTCGAGAAAGTATTTTGAACATTCTGTAAATAATAATACATCCTTAAAAAATGTATCTAACTTTCTAAGAGAACTTTCTGAAGAAGGTAAAGCTCCAAAAGAATTATCTGAGAGTATTGATGGTCATCAAAAAAGATTACAGAAGATATCTAAAAATTACGAAATCCCATCAGAAAAGGCTCGTAAAGCAGTTGAAGAATCATATGCTATTTTAGCCGAAAAACTACATGAGGCTAGTCCTGAATATGCTGGTAGGTTACTAAAACAATTTGCTGAAATGGAACAATACGATTCAGAGATAGCTGGTGGTGATGAATGTTACTTGCCAGGTCATGGTTCTTTTCCAGGTGGTGATAAACTTTTGATTGAAAAAGGTGACGCGGGTGGTAAACAAGTATCTTTCATAAGTATTAAGTATGGTAAATCAGGCAGTAAAAAACGAACTGTCTATGGTTGTCCAGCTAATATGTCCGCACTACAACAGATACATCCTGATGAATCTAAGAGAGAATCATTAGGTCAGTATGTAGGTCAGCCAAACTACACTCTGGCAGTAAAAGATGATTTGATAGATACACCGGAAAAAGCAGAAGAAACCATTACCGATTTATTGAATGAATCAGAATTGGGGGATTTGTTTAATGATGGTGAAAGAAAAGAATTGTCATCGATAGTACATTCTACCAAAGAAAGAACAGAGGAGCTAAGAAAAGAAGCTACGGGATCAGATGGTAAAGTCGATTGGAAAAAGTTTAATGAGTTAAGAAAAAATGACGAGGTATTGATAAACGACTCAAGAAAGCTAAGACAGATTTGTAACGAAGAAAAACTTTCCACATTAATTGGACAGAGGAACTCAGAAGCATTATCTAAGAAGCTTTCTCCTGAAGTTTTCATATCGTCTGTTGTTTTCGTAAATCAAGTCAAAACTTCAAACGGATATGAATTTTTAAAACATAATAAACAGTTCATAGAGAATGGTGAAATCAAAAATGAGACAATATCTGGAGGAACTGATATGGATGGTTGGTATATAAATCCTAGAATGAATAGAACACCGGGTAGAAATGGTGGTGGTATACAATCTTCATATGTTGGTACTAAGGAAAGAGAAGATATAAACTCAGATATATCTAATAGCGAGAATATAATATAATGAAAACTCAACTACTCTGTACATTCACCCAAAAGGATAAGCTAGAAGATATCCTAAGCCTTATTATTTTATGTAACGATATACTCTACGAAAAGGTATATGTGTTTCAGAATGGCAAAGATAGAAATCAGTTAATCTGCACATACAATGTTGAGTATGATGCTGATAATCATCCTGATGATATTCCAAATACCATTTCATTACATAGAAAGAAACAGAGTAACACATTATACACAATTAACGCACTTAATGAAGTTATCAGAGAACTAAACGGTGGTGTGTTAGATAAGAGGTTTCCTATTCCGTGGGAACAATATCAGAATAGTCTATTGCTCACCAATGATACAGGACTGAACAAAATACCGACTAGAATACACAGCATAGTAGACATAAAAGATTATCAAGAAAATTAAAAAAAATAATTGTATTTCACTTTAGTAGGTGATATATATTATTGGTTACAGAAAGTAACTGAATAATGAATAATAAATAATAAAATAAGGAGATTGAAAAATGGATATTAATTCTATTCGTAATAGGCTTAACCAGCTACAAACA
>MDSV01056018.1_pt1 | contig 15482 bp, 11 predicted proteins | sample 810851 | NCBI WGS metagenome assembly MDSV01 (sample SAMN05326640, study PRJNA326480) | marine metagenome | isolation source: seawater | place: Atlantic Ocean: North East | collected 2012
ATTACTTAGGTATTGAAAATCAAACATTAATTAAGAAATATTCAAAAAATATTTTTTTAAAAAAGTATTTAACAAATCAAATTTTTTCTGGACAACTTCAGTTGTGGAAATATTTTAATAAATTAGATTATAATTTAGAAGATTTAAACATGCCACAATTTGGAAACCAGAATGGTGCTTTAATAAATAAAAATTTTGTAGTTCTTGGAAGTTTTTTTAATCAGATTTACGCTAAAATAATTAATAATTACTTAGATAAAACCAAACATAGTACTGTTGCAGATTTAGGAGCGGGTTACGGTAAGCTAGCTTACTACTGTTTAAAAGATTTAAAAAACTTTACCTTTATAGACTTTGATATACCAGAAACACTAATTTTAGCCTCTTACTTTCTTTCTAAAAGTTTTCCACAAAAAAAAGTTTTTCTTTATGGAGAACAAAAATTAGAAAATGTTGATATTAAAAATTATAATCTGCTTTTTTTGCCACCCTGGGAAATTGAAAAAATCAAAAATGATTCTGTAGAGTTTTTAATTAATAGAAATAGTTTGGGAGAAATGGAGCCAGCAACAGCTAAAAATTATATAAACCAAATTCATAGAATTTCAAAATATTTTTTTTCAAGTAATCATGAATATTTTAGAAATAACTTCGACAATAATGAAAAATCTTTAGTTAATTCTGAAATTAATATCGATAAAAAATTTAAAGAATTAATTAGATATCCAGATTTAGGCCATTTATTCTATGAAAATAATAAATTAGATTTAGACAGCGATATATTCTTCTACATCTATAAAAAAAATTAAAATATATATTTATCAATCAAATAGATTGTTAACCCCAATGCTATCCCAACTATAATCCAGTAATAATTTTCTCTCATATTAAATTAAAATTTTTTTAAAATTTGGTTTAAAATAATTTGGACCTTTCATTACTTTGCCTTTTTCATTGTATATGGGTTTTTCATCTTTTCCTAATTTACTCATATTTGAATTTTGCACCTCTTTAAAACACTTATCAAGATTTATGCCAAAAGCGTGTCCTGCTCCATAAGTTACATACAAAATATCTGTTAATGCATCTGCTACTTCTACTATATCTTTTTTTTTAATTGCCATTTTAAGCTCTGTTAGCTCTTCGTCTATTAAATCACATCTGAGCTTAACAATTTTTTCTCCTGGAAAAGCGGCAGTTGTTTTTACTTCTTGACCAAAAACTTGCATAAATTTTTTTACTTTTTCAAAATTAGTCATTTTTCTCCAATTGTATTTTGCCTATCATTAAATACGGTGTATTATATTAGAATCATTTATGAAATATAGGACTGAATTCGATAGTATTGGTAAAATCAAAGTACCTGGTGATAAGTATTGGGGTGCATCTACGGAGAGATCAAATAAATATTTTAATATAGGAGATTTTCTAGTTAGACCAATAGTAATTCATTCTATTGCGATAATTAAGAAAGCAGCCGCTATCGTCAATTCAAAAAATAAAGATTTAGATAGCAAACTAAGCAAATACATAATTAAAGCGGCTGAAGAAGTTATTAAAGGAAAACATGATAAACATTTTCCCCTGAAAGTTTGGCAAACAGGCTCAGGTACACAAACTAACATGAATGTTAATGAAGTTATTGCTAACAGAGCAATTGAAATGATGAGAGGTAAAATGGGGTCAAAAAAACCAATTCATCCAAATGATCATGTCAATAAATCACAATCTACTAACGATGTATTTCCAACGGCCATGCACATCGCTATTGCGATGAAATCTAAAGAAAAATTATTACCATCTTTAAAATTACTCGAAAAAGAATTAGAAAAAAAGACAAAAGAGTTTAAGGATATTGTTAAAGTAGGCAGAACGCATTTACAAGATGCTACACCAATAACATTAGGGCAAGAATTCTCTGGTTATCACTCTCAGTTAAAAAAATGTATTAAAAGAATAGAGGGATCTATAAAAGAGATACATCAATTAGCTCAGGGTGGAACAGCTGTAGGTACAGGTCTTAACACAAGAAAAAATTTTGATAAAAAAATAATTAAAGAAATAAGTAAAATTACAAAAATATCTTTTAAACCAGCATCAAATAAATTTGCTGCTTTAGCGGCCCACGATGAAATAGTCAATTTTTCTGGAACATTAAATACAACGGCAGTCTGCCTAATGAAAATTGCAAATGATATTAGATTTCTTGGATCTGGACCTAGGGCAGGATATGGAGAGTTAATTTTACCCTCAAATGAACCAGGCTCGTCTATAATGCCAGGTAAAATTAATCCAACACAATCTGAAGCAGTTACTATGGTTTGTGTTAAAGTTATAGGCAATCACAATGGTATCACTATGGCTGGTTCTCATGGTCATTTTGAATTAAATGTTTTTAAACCTCTAATAATACATAATATTTTACAGTCAATTGAAATTATGAGTGACTCGGCAAAAACATTTGGACTCTACTGCGTTAGAGGAATTAAAGCTGACAAAAAAAGAATAAAGAACCTTTTAAATAATTCTCTAATGCTGGTGACTGCTTTAGCTCCACAAATAGGATACGACAAGGCTGCTCAAATTGCAAAAACCGCATATAAAAATGGAACCACTTTAAAAGAAGAGGTTCTTAAAGCAGGATTAATAAAAGAAAAAGACTATGATAAGATTATGAGTCCAATAAAGATGACTAAACCAAAATAAATTAAATTACTGAAGAAATAAATGATCTTAGTTTATTAACATTAAACATTCCAAAAAAACTTTCATACAGCAAATAGTTTTCGAAAGCATCTTTGTAAAATATTAGATCTTCACTTTTTGCTTCATAATTATTATCGGTTTTAATTTTTTTAATATTTACTTTTTTGTTTAGAATATTTAATGATCCTTCTATGTTAATATTTAATGGATCGTCATCAAAGTTTTTAAGCATAAAATTTTTTTTAAAAAATTGATTTTTATTGGTAATGTTTACTGTACAGTCAAAATAAATTCTAGGATACTCATCAGTTAATGTGCTGTCTCCTCTGCACTCCAAGAAACCTGCTGATAAATATATTTTACCTAAATAAAATAACCTTCCATAATCTAGATCAAGCTCTAAAGTAAGGTTTTTAATCAAATTACTTTTTGATCTTTTGCCATTATAACTAATTTGATTGCGGCTATTGAATTTTTTGATCAGGTTATCATTTTCAAAAAATTTTTTATAATTTATTTGCTCAAATATTTTTGGATCTATCTTATAAATATCTATTGTTGATTCTATCTCAAAAAAAGGACTTAGAGTCACTAAAGTTTCAAAAAATATTGAAAAATTTTTACCTCTTACTTTTGATCTTGTAATCTTAATCTTGTTGTCATTAATAAAAAAATCGAATATAAAATAATTGTTTAAAATATTAATCTTTGAAGATCCAGACATGTCTTTAAATAAACTTTCATTTTTCAAATTTAAATCTACCTTTAAGCCGATTTTTTTTATTTCAAAAATTAAATTTTTATTGCTTAGATCTGTTTTGAATTTTTGGTTAAATATTACACCATAAATTTTATTTTTATTATAACTATAGTTATTGAAACTAATCTTTTTAATTTTGACTAAAGATGTATCCTTTTTTTGAAGATCAATGTTGAGATTATTAACAATTAATTTATTTTTTAATTTCTTGAAAAAAAAAAATAATTTACCAATTTGATCCATTCTAGTAATTAAGTAATTATTATTTAATTTAATTTTTTTTGAGTTAATATCTTTAGAGTCATAAATATTTCTTATTTTTAAAAAAATTGTAACTTCTTGAGTTTTAAAACTAATTGATGTTCCTCTTAGTTTCATATTTGTATTATCTAAAGATAAGTTAGGAGTTGGAAAAATTTTGTATTTTACTGAGTCGTAATTAAGAAGTTCTAAATTATAATTTAAAATTAGATATTTTTTAATAATTTCTATTTTCTTATTATAATCGAAATAAATTGGGACTGTTAAAAATAAGAGTATCGCAATAAAAAATGTTGCAAATAAATAGCGTAAAAAGAATAGAAATTTAAAAATCTTAAAGTATCTATTGTTGATTGTTTTTAAAGTTTTAATAATCATTTTTTTTATTTTTACAACTAGTGTATAAATGAAATTTTTTTAATATGAATAGTATAGATGAATTAATTGATAACCTGAATAAAGAGCAAAAGGAAGCAGTGCTGAGCACTGAGGGACCAAATCTGATTGTTGCTGGAGCCGGCTCAGGCAAAACTAGAGTATTAACAACAAGGTTAATTCATATAATTAACCAGAAAAAAGCTTGGCCAAATCAAATACTATGCGTAACTTTTACCAATAAAGCTGCAAAAGAAATGCAGAACAGAATAATGACTAGTATTAAAGGAAGTTCAAATGCTGTGCCATGGCTAGGAACATTTCATTCAACAAGTGTCAAGTTTTTAAGAAGACATGCTGAAGCTCTAGGATATAAAAGTAATTTTACAATTTTAGACACTGACGACCAAAAAAAATTAATTAGAAATATTGTGAAGGGTGAGGACTTAGATGCAAAAAAATTTTCTCCGCAACTGATAATGTATCATATTGATCAGTGGAAAAATAAAGGGTTGCTCCCACAAGATGTAAAAATTGCAAAACAAGGTTTAATTATTAAATCTATTTTAAAAGTTTATCAAATTTATCAAAATAAAACTAAAGATTTAAATGCTTTCGATTTCGGAGATTTAATTTTATTTTGTGTTAAGCTATTTGAAGAACATAAAGATATTAGAGAAATATATCAAAAAAATTTTAGATATATTTTAGTTGATGAGTTCCAAGATACTAATTATATTCAAAATAAATGGCTTAATTTATTGGTAAATGAAAATAAAAATATTTGCTGTGTAGGTGATGATGATCAATCAATTTATAGTTGGAGAGGAGCAGAAATTAAAAATTTTTTAACTTTCGATCAAATTTACAAAAATTGTAAAGTTTTTAAGCTAGAACAGAATTATCGCTCTACAAAAAATATATTAGAAACAGCTTCTTCTCTTATATCTAATAATGCAAATAGAGTAGGTAAAAAACTTTGGTCAGCAGCTGACCAAGGAGAAATGGTTAAGTTAAATTGTTATAGAACCGGTAAAGAAGAAGCTCAAGGAGTTAGCGATATTATAGAGCAAAAAATTAAAAAAAAGTATTCTCTGAATGATGTTTCAATATTAGTAAGAGCAATTTACCAAACAAGAGAATTTGAGGAAAGATTTTTACAAGTTGGATTAGGCTATAGAGTTTTAGGAGGAATCAAATTTTATGAAAGATCTGAAATTAAAGATGCAGTTTCTTACCTAAGAATTATTAATCAAAAATTCGATGATTTAGCTTTGGAAAGAGTCATTGGGTCCCCAAAAAGAGGTGTGGGAGAAAGTACTTTAAGTCAAATTTATTTGTTTTGTAAAAAAAACAATCTCTGTCTGGAGGACTCAATAATAAGAATGATAGAAAAAGACAGCTTTAAACCTAAGATTAAGAGTTCATTAAAAATACTTACAAATTTTATTCAAAAATGGAGAAAGGACTCTAAAAATATAAAGCATTATGATCTTCTAAAATTAGTTTTAGATGAGTCTGGATATTCAACAATGCTCAAAAATAAAAAAGATTTAGAAAATGAAAATAGATTAGAGAATATAAAAGAGCTTTTAAGAGCTATGCAGGATTACGATAATCTTACTAGTTTTCTAGAGCATGTTGCTTTAGCTACCTCAATCGATCAAGAATGGGAAGGAGCTAAAGTAAATTTAATGACAATGCATGCAGCTAAGGGTCTAGAATTTGAAGTAGTTTTTTTACCTGGGTGGGAAGAAGGTTTGTTTCCACATCAAAAGTCCTTAGAAGAAAAAGGAGATTTCGCATTAGAAGAAGAACGTAGACTGGCTTATGTGGGAATCACTAGAGCTAAAAAAGAAGCATACTTATCTTTTGCAATGAAAAGGGCTTATCACGGAGACTGGATGGATGCTTTGCCATCTAGATTTATTAATGAAATTCCAGACACAAGTGTAGAGAAAAATGAAATAAATATCGAAAAATCTTTAGATGATTTTGAATTTAATCAAGATAACACTATAGAATTTGATGGAGAATACCGCAGTCCAGGATGGGATAGATACAAAAAAAATAAAATACTTAAATGGAAAAAATAAATAAATTAAAAAAACTATTTAACAAATACGATATTGACGGATATCTAATTCCAAAAAACGATGAATTTTTTGGCGAATATATTCCTGAAAATAAAGACAGACTGAGATTTATAAGTAATTTTACAGGATCTTATGGTTTTGCCTTGATATTAAAAGATAAAAATTATTTATTTGTAGATGGCAGGTATTCTATTCAAGCTAAAATACAAAGTGGAAAATTATTTAACGTTTTTGTTTTACCTGACTCCTCTCCATCAAAAATTTTGCTTAAAAAATCATTAAAAATTGGTTATGACCCAAAACTCTACACCCATAAAATGCTAGATGTTTTTTTTGGTAAAACAAACAGTAAGCTAATTTCAATACAAAAAAATTTGATTGACTCACTGATTAAGAATAAAACTGAAAAATCAAAAAAGTTTTTTATACTACCAAAAAAATCAATTGGGGAAGATTATAAATTTAAAATAAATAAGTTGATAGATACTATGAAAAAAACAAAAGTTAATTTTCAATTTATTACAGCAACGGAAAATGTTGCTTGGCTCTTAAATATAAGAGGTAAAGACTCAAATTTTACACCAATCCCAAATGCCTTTTTAACCATAGATTTAGAAAAAAAAATAAATTTTTTTTGTGATTTAAGAAAAATTAATCTTTCATTTAAAAAAAAATTTCCACTTATTTCATTTAATGACATAAGTTATTTAGATATATTTATTGAAAAAATAAAAAACAGAAGAATTTTAGTTGACACCTCGACTTGTTCAGTTCATTTCGAAAACATTTTAAAAAAAAATAATAAGATTACGTCCTCTCTAGACCCAATTTATTTACTTAAATCTATTAAATCAAAAATAGAAATTAAGAATATAATAAAAGCTCATATTTACGATGGCGCAGCGCTTACAAAATTCTTATTTTGGATCCAAAATAATTATAAGCATAAAAATATTAATGAAATAAAGGCAGAAGAAAAATTATTGTCTTTTAGAAAAAAAAATAAAAATTTTAAATTTTTAAGTTTTCCAACTATTTCTGGCTCTGGTCCAAACGGAGCAATTATTCATTATAAAGCAACTTTAAAAAGTAATAGAAAATTAAAAAAAGGAGATTTATACTTGGTAGACTCTGGAGGTCAATATTATTACGGTACAACTGATGTTACTCGAACGATTTCTCTAGATAATAAAAGTGATAGAATTAAGAATATTTTTACAAGAGTATTAAAAGGTAACATCGCAGTAGCAAGTTATAAAATAAACAAAAATACCTCAGGATCACAAATAGATAAAGTTGCGAGGCAATCTTTAAATAAAATTAAATTAGACTATGCCCATGGAACTGGCCACGGAGTTGGATACTTTTTAAATGTCCATGAAGGCCCTCATGCAATTTCAAAAAATAATAAAGTCAATTTAAGGGAAGGAATGATTATTTCTAATGAACCTGGATATTATGAGAAAGGGAAATTTGGAATTAGAATTGAAAATTTAATAAGAATTAAAAAAGATAAAAAAAGATATGCTTTTGATAATTTAACAATGGCACCTATAGATAAATCTTTAATAGATAAAAGTATCTTAAATGACAAAGAGATAAAATGGTTAAATAACTATCATGGTAAGGTTTTTAAAAATTTAAAACCGTTTATGAATAAATCAGAATTATTAGATTTAAAACAAGCTTGTTCAAATATCTAAAATTTTATACCAATCTGACTCTGTAATAATTTTAATATTTAATTCTTTAGCTGTTGATACTTTTCTCTTTGTAGGCTTGGAATTCCCAATAATTAGAATGTCTAATTTTTTAGAAATCGATCCTAAAACCTTGCCTCCATTATTTTCAACTAATAGCTTAGCTTCAGATCTGCTCATTTTTTCAAATCCACCTGTGAACATGACTGTTTTAGATGAAAATTTCCCCCCTGTATTTGTAGACTTAAATTTTTCTATATTTAGCTTACTTATTAATTTTTTAACAATTTGAATATTTATATCCTTTGAAAAAAAACTATTAATGGATTCTATCTGAGTTTCACCAATTCCATCAAGATCAATCAAATTATTAAGTATTTTTTTTCTTTTTTTTTCGTAAAATAGTTCTGTAAATCCATTAATATTTTTAAAAAAACTGGCTAAAATTTTTGCGTTTTCTTGTCCTATATGTCTTATACCAATGGAAAAAATGAATCGCTCTAGTTTTATGTTTTTGGATGTGTCTATAGATTTTTTTAGGTTATTAATTGACAAGCTGCCCCATCCTTCAAGTTTTTTTATTTTTTCATAGTCTATTTTAAAAATATCGGACGGTATTCTCACTAAATTTAAATCCCAAAATTGATCTATAACTTTTTTTCCTAATCCCTCAACATTTAGTGCATCTTTAGAAATTATGTGCTTTAATTTTTCTTTTGCAATATGATCGCACTCATAGCCTTTCAAGCATCGTCTTACGGCATCAACTTTTTTAGTTGTCTTGTTTATTTCTTTATATGTTGGAGAACCACATAAACATTTTTTTGGAAAATCAAATTTTTTACAATTGTTTGTTCTTTTTGTTAAGTCAACAGAAATTACTTGGGGAATTACATCTCCCGCTCTTTGAAGTAGAATAGTATCTCCTATTCTAATATCCTTTCTTATAATTTCATCTTCATTGTGTAACGTTGCATTCGACACTACAACTCCACCCACAGTAACTGGCTCTACTTTTGCTACAGGAGTAATAGCTCCTGTTCTACCAACTTGAATAGTGATATCATTAATTTTAGTAAATGCTTTTTCTGAAGAAAATTTATAAGCAATTGCCCAGCGAGGTGAGTTTGAAGTATTTCCTAATCTTTTTTGCAACTTGAGACTATTAGTTTTATAAACAATCCCATCAATATCATAATCCAATGAAGATCTTAAAGTGTCTATATGCGTATGATATTTTTCAATTTCATTAATTCCTTTAACCATTTGAACTAAAGGGTTGACAGAAAAACCCCACTTATGAATTCTCTCCAAAAACTCTAATTGATTATTAAATGTTTCTGGTACGACAGCACCAAAACCATAAATAAAATATTTAAGTGGAATTTTTTTTGTAATTTTAGGGTCTTTCTGTCTCAGAGAACCGCCAGCTGCATTCCTTGGATTTGCAAAGTTTCCTTTCAAATCATTAAAATCTTTTTTTCCAATAAATATTTCTCCACGAACTTCTAATATTTTTGGAAGATAATTGGCTCTGATTTTTTGAGGGATCGTTTCAATTGTTTTTAAATTTTCTAAAATATCCTCACCTGTCAACCCGTCGCCTCTTGAAAGACCTTTTTTTAAAATTCCATCCTCATAAACTAATGTTGCAGATATTCCATCTATTTTTGGTTCTGCTGAAAATTCTATCAATTCTTTTTTATTGTTTAAAAAATTATCAATCTTTCCGATATAATCTTGCATATCTTCTCTACTAAATGCATTGGCTAAAGATAGCATTGGTTTAAGGTGTTTAATTTTTTTAAACTTTTTTGATGGAGATGATCCAACTAAATTATCTATAAGATTAAGGTCCTGTAAGTATTTATTCTCTTTTTCTAAATTCAAAATCTCAAATTTTAATTTATCATATTCAGAATCTGTTATTTCTGGATTGTCGTTATTAAAGTAAGATTTATTGTATTTTTTTAGAAGTTTAATCTTTGTTTTATAAGACTTTATAACTTCTTTATTATTCTGCATTTTATTTAATTTTATTCAAAATCTTTTTAAAAAAATTTATGTCTTTTTTTTCTGACTTCTTTTTTTTCTTAGGTATCTTATAATCTTTGTTTAAGATTTTATAGGATTGTTCGAACCATTCACTAGAATTGTAGTTATACCCCAGAATTTTAGCAAATTTATTAGCTTCCTCTTTAAGACCTAGATAATAGTGAACTTCGACCAGTCGATGTAGTGCTTCTTCTATAAAAATAGTTTTTTGATATTTATCAACTATCACTTTTAACCTATTTATAGCTGGGACCCACTTTTGGGTAGAAATATAAAATTTAGCTACATACATTTCTTTTGCAGCTAATTGATTTTGAATTAAATCTTCTTTGAATTTTAAATCAAGTGCATAATCAGACTCGGGATACTCTTTTAAAAAAAAATTAATTTTTTCTTTAGCATCCAAAAGTGGTTTTAAATCTTTTTTTTCGTCTGTTATTTGTTCGTAATGGATTATTGCAGTTAGATAATGTGCATACATGACATTCTTATCTGCTGGGTACTTCTTCAGATATCTGTCTAAATTTTCTAGAGCTTCATTATAAAAATTTATTCCATAAAGGGAGTAACTGGACATAATTGCAGATTTGGCAGCAAATTCTACAACTTTAAAATTTAATTCAGCCTCAGAAAACTTTTTGTTTGCAAAAAAATAATCTCCTATTTCAAATGCTTTTAGACCTTCTTTGTACAAAGCGTACGCATCAACTTGTTCATAAGGTTCATATTCAACTTCTTTTTTGGAGCAAGACTGAAATACAAATATAATTAAAATTATAAAAAAAAATTTATGAAACATGTTCTGATTAATAACAAATTAAAACAGAATGGTAAATTTTAATGATTTTAGGCGTTTACAGCAATTTTAACAGATTGTTCAATCTGAGACTTATTAGACATATCTATGTTTGATAATTCAATTTTTTCATAAGAATTTTTCGAATTAATTAATTCTCTTAAAAATTTGTTCGACAATAAGTGTCCTCCGTGGAAGCATTTGACTTTTCCCAGTATTCTATAACCTGAAAGTAAAAAGTCTCCTGCTAAATCTAGAATTTTGTGATTTACAAATTCTTTCTCATTTCTTAATCCTTCCTCATTAATAACTCTGGTTTCATCTACAACTACCGCATTATTAAGAGATCCACCTTTAGCAAGACCATTTTTTTTTATCTTTTCAATATCTTGAAATAAGCAAAATGTTCTTGAAGAAATTATATTACTCAAATCATCTTCATCAAAATTCACTTCGTTTTTTTGTTTACCAATTACTTCATTCGAATAATTTAATTGAAATTCGACTTCAAAGTTTAAATTATTTGGTTCTATTGAGATAGTCTTTATTCCATCATTAAAGTCTACTTTATTTAATATTTTTAAAAATTTTCTTTTTTTATCTAACTTTTTAATTCCTGCATCTTTTAATATTTTCACAAAATCTTTGGATGAACCATCCATTATAGGGATCTCCTCATTGTCTATTTCAACAATAACATTATCAATACCTTCAATGTAAAAAGCTGCAAGTAAATGTTCAATTGTAGAAACTTTCGTACCTGAAGAGTTTTCTAAAGTTGTACAAAGCTTTGCTGAGGTAACATTTTTGAAATTTGCTTTTACGATATTTTCTTCTTTTAAATCCACTCTTTTAAAAATAATCCCTTGATCTGCGGTATGAGGTATTAATCTCACATTTGAAACTTTACCTGAGTGTAATCCAACACCTTTAAAATTTACTGACTTGTTTATAGTCTGCTGATATACCATTTGCATCAAAAGGTTATACAAAATTGAAGCTAAGGTATTAAAACAACAAATGTTTCCAAAAATAACAGCTAACTAACCGAATATAGACTTAAATATCCTGGTAATTAATGAATTTTTGGACTGAATTATTGGAACTGCCTCTTTTTTCCAGCCATATTGTGTTATTTCATTGGCGCTAATAATCATATTATTAAGATCAATATTTTTTATGATTAGAGGGCTAGAAACTATATTTTTTGATAAATAATGTAAAAAATAATCACTAAAATTATTAATTATACTTTGATTCTCTATCGTTAAATAAATTTTTTTTTGTGCACCTTTAAAAGAAGAAATATTTATATTTTTATTTATCATTATATCAATAAGCTCTTCTACCCGAGAATTAACAATGTCTAAAATTAATTTCTTTCTAATTTTTCTAAAATTTTTTTTATTAAAATATTTATTATCGACTAAATTTTCCTCTCCTATGATCTTTTTATCCTTAAAGTTTTGATCGGTTAACATCTTCTCAATGATATCCTCATCAATTGAGCAAACTTTTTTAATATCCTTTAAAATTATATTTGTACCAAAATTAAAATTTTCTACATATTTAAATGAGTCTTGCTCGAAAAAACTAATTTTAGAATTATTTTCATTTATCTTAATTAAAAAAAAGGCTTCAACATCATTGTGTTTTATAATTTCTGTTCCCTCAATAAAGTCTTTTGTCAAAATTTTTTTTATATTTAATTTATTTTTATAAAATATATTCTTTAGATTTTTAAGATCGTTATTGTTGATTAAAAAAAAAGTTAGTTCGTGGCTATAAAAATTGCCAAAAAGACCTATTGGCAAATTTTGAGTAACGACATTATCTAATAGACTTTTAGAGTTAAAAATTTGTAAAATAGTTTTTTCTTTTTCGCATTCAGTAATAACTAATTTTAAAGAATTCAGAATGTAAGATATATTTTCTTTAAAAACTTGTGAGCCATTAAGTTTTTTAAATCCTGAAATATTTAAAGATGAGTAATCAAAATTATCTATTATTAAAGTTATATCTTTAAAGACATAATTAATTTTCTCTTCAATAGTTTGAATATTATTCTTAATTGTGTTTTGAGCTAAATCAAAATTAGTAAACTTTTTATTATGAATGCCATCATTAGGTGTAATTATTGTCTCTAAAATTTCAAGTTTTTGTTGTTCAGTATATCTTCCGGCAACAAAAATATAACTGGAGTGATTAATTTCTAGAAATAATAAAGGATTTTTTGAATACATAAATTAATTTAAAATAAGTTGATTCTTAATTCTATAGTCAAATATTGTATATTTATTGAAACTTGGTTTTTCCTGTGAAAGAGTAAAATTTTCTAAACTTAATAAATAATCTTTTATTGGCAGTTTAACCGTTTTTCCATTTTTCATAATTAGGTCCCACCTACCAGACTCAAAATAATAAAATGACTTTATAGTTGTAATTGGAATCTTTGCCGATTTAAGATTTTGATACAGTACGTAAAAATAATTTTTACCTCCAAAAACCATCGGTAGATTTTTAAATTGATCGATAGCAGTAAAATCTATGAAATTACCTTCATTAGTAATATATGATTTTTTTTTTTTATTTATTAATATTGCTATAGGTTTTTTTTCATGGATATATATTTTTAATTTATTGGGATAAACCTTTTTTAAAGTAAAACTTTTTATAAACGTTTCACTTTTTAGATTTGTTTCTAATCTATCAATATCTAAGAACAACAAATTTTCCTTATAAATAAATTGAAGTTTATCTTTAATCTGTTTTTTACTTAAAATTGAATTATTTTCAATTTGAACATCTTGAATAAAAAAGTTTGAGCTCAAAACAAAATTAAATTTTGGTGTATAAGTTGTCAAAAGCACAAAAAGTATAACAAAACCAATTAATGATTTTTTCATCTATTTAGACTAGCGTTTAATAATATCTTTTTAATTAATCTTTCAAAAGATATTCCTTTGTAGCTAGCAATTTCTGGAACTAGAGATAAATTAGTCATGCCAGGTTGGGTATTGATCTCTAAGAGATAAAATTTATTCTTAAAAAATTTGAAGTCTGATCTTGTTACACCTCTGCATGCTAGTGCATTATGAGTTTTTTTTGCGATTTGAAGAACTTCCTTGTATTTTGATCTTTTAATTTTAGCAGGCATTATATGCTCAGTTTTTGCTGCTTTAGAATATTTTGCTTTATAATCATAAAATTGTCTTTTAGGCTTAAGTTCAATAGCTCCCATAGGCACTCCATTAAGAACTGCTACTTGAATTTCCTGTCCAGGTATAAATTTCTCAAAAATTAACTCATTATAATTTTTGAATAGACGATTAGTATTTTTGTGAAGAATTGAAATATTTTTGCATATATTCACACCAATGCTTGACCCTTCATTTATAGGTTTAACTACTATTGGAAACTTAATTTTTTTTTTTTTTATAACTTTAACTAGTGTAGTTTTATTATAGTGCTCTTTGTTTAATACAAAATATTTTGGGGAAAGTATTTTATTTTTTTTGAAAATTTCTTTTGAAATCAGTTTGTTCATAGCATTATATGAACTAATTACGCCAGAATGCGTGTAAGGAATTCTTATATACTCAAAATAACTCTGAGCAATCCCATCTTCTCCATTTTTACCATGCAAAGCATTAAAAATTACATCTATTTTACTTCTGTCTATCAAATTAAAATGTTTTTTTTTGGGATCAAAAGTTGAAACTTTATATCCAATCTTCTTTAAAGCTTTTGCACATGCTTTTCCACTGTTTAGACTTACTGCCCTTTCACCGGAAGTTCCTCCTAATACCACTAAAATATTCTTATATTTCATCACCAATAATCTTGATTTCTAGTTCTAGGTCTATTCCAGTTTTAAATTTTACTTGTTTTTTCACTTTATTTATAAGATTTTCTATATCCGAGGCCTTTGCCTTTCCATTATTAATAAAAAAATTACAATGTTTCTCTGAAATTTTTGCATCTCCAACATAGAATCCAGCACATCCGGACTCTTTGATTAAAGACCATGCTTCTTGATTATTATTGTTTTTAAAGGTACTTCCACCCGTTTTTACTTGGCTAGGTTGAGATTTTTTTTTTCTTTGAATAAATTCATTTTGTTTTTTTTCAATTGTTATCTTTGTAGAAGCAACCCCTTTTAAAACTGCAGATATGATAATATAATTTTTTGGAATATTTGTTCCTCTGTAATGAAAATTAATATCTTTTTTTTTTATTTTTTTTTCTTCTCCTTTGTCATCAATTACGTTGATAGATAATAATATCTTTGAAATATCAAAACCATAACATCCACTATTCATGACAACTGCTCCACCAATAGAACCAGGAATACAAGATAAAAACTCCATGTTACTTATATTATTATTCATTGCAAAATCAGCAACTCTTTTGTCTAATATCGCAGCTCCAACTTCTATAGTGTCTTTTTCTAAAAGTTTTATAGTTGAAAATTTTGAGCTTAATTTGATTACTACTCCTTTTACTCCAGTATCTCTTATTAGTGTATTCGATCCTGCTCCAAGAAAATGTAATTTTAAATCATTCTGTTTAATTTTTTTAAAAAATCTAATCAATTGTTCTTTATTATCAGGCCTAAAAAAAAATTCTGCTGGTCCTCCTAGATTAAACCAGCTATATCTTGATAAGTTTTCATTGATAATTAAATTTTTACCAAATTCTTTTTTCAAATAATCTTTATTTAAACTCATATG
>MDSV01092321.1_pt1 | contig 15482 bp, 15 predicted proteins | sample 810851 | NCBI WGS metagenome assembly MDSV01 (sample SAMN05326640, study PRJNA326480) | marine metagenome | isolation source: seawater | place: Atlantic Ocean: North East | collected 2012
TATTTTTTTTTCTTTTTATCTAAAAAGTAATAGTCAAAAACTTTTTTTTTTTAAAAGAATATAATTAGAATTATAATTTTTTTTTAAAAATATCTTGATTATATCCCAATGTTTGCAATCTAAAGTATCGCTTAACATATTTTTTTTATATAAAGCTGCAAATACAATCTCCAGAAATAACTATCTTTTTTTTTTTATTTTCAGCTCTCAAAGATAACAGAACAGCTTTTACACTCTTCGTTAAAGAGTTTATTTTTACTTTAAAAATAATTTCTTCATCTATAAAAACTTTTTCATGAAATTTTAAATTTAAAGTATTTATTACAGTCTTTGGCCCTGGCAACCTTTCACCAAGCATTCCAGAGAATATAGAAGATATATAGAAACCGTGAACAATATTGTTTTTTAATCCTTTTTTTTTTGCATAATTTAAATTCACATGAATTGGAGCATTATCATCTGATATTTCAGCAAATTTCATGACCAAATTTTTTTTGAAAACAAATTTTTTTTTTAATGTCTGGCCAACTTTTAAATTATGGAATTTATACACTGTAGTTTTTTTTTATTAATAAGTTAACAAAATCTCCCACATTATTTAATTTTACTAATTCTTCAGTAGTAAAGGAAAGTTTACAAAATGACTCTAATTCTACTATCAATGTAATATGGTTTAAGGAATTCCAATTTTTAACTTTAGAAGCATTTAGTTTTTCATTTAAGATTAATTTTTTATTTTCAAATACTTTTCTAAATATTGGTTGAATTTTTTTTAGTATCTTATCTTTTGTTTGATTATTTTTTTTTTTTATTTTTTTTTTTATTTTTTTTTTTATTTTCATTTCAATTAATTTTATTTTGTCACTATAAAAGCTGCATTAACAGGGACTAATTCATTTTTAGTTCGTTCTTCATATGCTTTGTCATTTATAAAGTCAATTATTTTGAACCCCGCATTTACTAATTGTTTTTTTACATCCAGATAACTTCTGTACAAATAGATATGATCAGCATTGGGAGCATTTATTGCAGCTGAAATTAAACCTAATCCATTTTTTTTCATCATTAAATTAATATTTTTTAAAAATAATAGTGGATCTTCTAAATGTTCGAGTACCTCTATACAAATTAAATAATCAGATTTTTCTTTTGGTTTTTTTTTTATTACATCCATATTATTAACCTTATAGCGTTTTTTTATATTGAATTTTTTTAACATATCTTCCGTATGTTCTATAGAAAATGGACTTAAATCAAAACCTTGTCCTTTAACTCCCGGAATATTAATAAGCATTTCTTTTGAATAGAAACCCGTTCCAATTCCAATATCAAAAAATAACTTACCCTTTTTTTTACAAGCTAATTTTAAAAATTTTTTTTTAAAAAAAATATGTTGCAGATAGTGATGCTTCCATAAGAAATGAGATAAATATATTCCTGGCAAATATAGATTCATCATATAATTCCTATTTTGGTAAACTTCGTTAGAAGCTTCTTCGTATGTTTTATGTATATATTCTTTTGTTTGATTAAATTTTGATTGTAGTTTCATTCCATCTAGTGCAAATGCACAGTATCCTTTTACAGCTAGTTCTAGCTTATCAAAATCATTAAAAAAAAATCTTTCTAGTTCTGTATTAAAATTTTTTTCCCAATTTTTTCCAAAAAATTCTCTTTGTCTTAAAATTGTATTTTTGAAGAAAGTGTACTCTTTCGCCATATATGTTTCTAGAAAATTCAAATATTTCATAATTTTTAATCTATATATTTTTAAAATTTTATGTTGCTAAAAAAATAATAAAAGAGCATTAATTATATATTATTTCTTAAAATGTTAAAAAATGTTAAATCTTTGTATGTTTTTAACAGATTTTTTTATGATCTAATAGCTTGATTTCTCTATATATTATAATAACAAAATTAAATATCTGATCAACTTATTAAAATTTAAATTAAATGTTGAAGAAAAACAGTAATAGTAAAAGTGTTGGTATAATTAATTTAGGACTTAGTAATTTAGGTTCTATAACAAACTTAATTATTTTTTTAAAAAAGAAAGTAAAATTAATTAATAATTTTTCAGAAATTAATAATTTTACTCATATAATATTGCCTGGCATTGGATCATTTAAAGAAGCTTCTAAAATAATTGAAAAAAAAAAATTAAAAACACACCTTAATAAATTTATAAGTGATGATGGAAAATTTTTTGGTATTTGTCTTGGTATGCAACTAATGTTTAAGGAGAGTTATGAGCATGGAAAATCAAAAGGTCTAGGTATATTTGATGGTAGCTGTAGCCAATTTAAACCAAAATCAATTAAAGTACCTCATGTAGGTTTTAATTTAATTAATCATGATAAACACAAAATTTGGAAGGGAATTCCTGAACAATCCTCTTTTTATTTTGTTCATTCATACAAAATTGATAAGAAAATACAAAAAAAAGACACATCAGTTATTTACTGTAAATATAAAAACCCATTTATTGCTTTTATAAGAAAAAATAACTTGTTTGGATCTCAGTTCCACCCAGAGAAGAGTGGAAAACAAGGAATACAGCTAATGAAAAATTTTTTAGAAATATAATTTGATGAAAAGAGCAAGAATTATTCCCAGGCTAGATATAAAAGGTTCAAATCTAGTTAAAGGAATACATCTTGAGGGCTTAAGAGTATTAGGAGATCCAGAAAAATTTGCAACTGAGTATTACAAGAATGGTGCTGATGAAATAATGTATCAAGATGTAGTTGCCAGCCTTTATCAAAGAAATTCTCTTTTAGATCAGATAAGTAAAATAAATAAAAAGATATTCATTCCTTTGACTGTTGGTGGGGGCATTAGAAATATAGAAGATATAAAAAAAAATCTTAAAGCTGGAGCTGATAAAATTGCAATAAATACAGCTGCAGTTAAGAATCCAAAATTTATAACTGAAGCTGCGAGAATATTTGGATCATCAACAATAGTAGTTGCTATTGAAATAATTAAGGAAAAAAATGGGAAATATTATGTTTTTACAGATAATGGAAGAGAGCAAACAGGAAAGGAAGCTTTTTCATGGGCGTTAGAATCAGAAAAGAGACTAGCAGGAGAGTTGATTTTTACTTTTATAGATAATGAAGGAACAGGCGCTGGGCTGGATATAGAATTTATAAAGAATATTTCAAAAAAAATTAATATACCCATAATTGTTCATGGTGGTATTTCTAACATAGATGATATATCAAAACTTTTCAATAATACCGAAGCATCAGCTGTAGCTATAGCTTCAATGTTGCATTATAATTTATTGTTAAAAAATAATAGAATTTCCTCTACAAATAATAAATCTGGAAATCATGATTTCTTGATTTCAGGAAAAAGATATAAAAACTTTGGACAATATAATTTAAAAGATATAAAGAAAAAGTTATTTAAGCAAAAATTTTTTTCAAGGAATTTATAAGATGAATAAACAGAAAACTTATTTTAATCTTCCAAAAAAAGTTCTTTTTTGTAAAAAATGTGTATCATCAAATCAGCTTCCTAGATCAATACCTGAGTTTATTCACACCAAGGATAGAAAAGGAGCAAAATATTTAAATTTTGGTAAAGATGGTATATGTGATCCTTGTAAGGTTCATGCTCATAGAGATAAAATTGATTGGAAAACTAGAGAGAATGAATTAATTAATCTTCTCGATAAATATAGATCAAAAACCAATCAGTATGATTGTTTAGTTCCTGGTAGCGGAGGCAAAGATAGCGCGATGCAAGCACACTTGCTTAAATATAAATATGGCATGAATCCTCTTTGTATTACTTGGCCACCTATTCTTTACACAGATTATGGAAGACAAAATATTCAAAATTTTATTAATATTGGAGGTTTTGATAACTTAACTTTTTCTCCAAATGGTAGAGTAATGAAAGAATTAACAAAATTGAGCATTAAAAACCTTCTTCATCCATTTCAAACTTTTATTTTGGGTCAAAAAAACCTAGCTCCCAAAATAGCTTCTAAATTTGGAATCAAATTAATTTTTTACGGTGAAAATAATGCTGATCACAATGAGTCTTTGGCAGAAAGTCACTCATCCTTAACAGAAAAATCAATGTATACACATAAAAATATTAACAATTTATACCTTGCTGGCTTAAAGATTAATGATTTAGTAAAAAGATATGGATTTAAATATAATGATCTTCTTACTTTTTTACCGTCGAAAACAAATGAAATTCCAAAAAATTTAAAAGTCTATTACTTAGGATATTTTATAAAATGGGTACCCCAAGAAGCTTATTACTACGCTGTAGAAAATACAGGCTTTAAAGCTAGACCATTCAGAACTCAAGGAACATACAGTAAATATAACAGCATAGATGATAAAATTGATGACTTTCACTATTACACAACTTTTATAAAATTTGGGATTGGAAGAGCAACATATGATGCTTCACAAGAAATAAGAAATCATCACATTGATAGAGAGGAAGCTAAAGCTTTAGTAAAAAGATTTGATGGAGAATTCCCTGATAAATATTTCAGCGAAATAATGGACCACTTAGAAATAAATGAAAAGGATTTTTTTAAATGGTGCGATAAGTTTAGGTCACCACATTTATGGATCAAAAAAAATGGAAAATGGAAATTGAGACACAATGTGAATAAAACAGGAGAAAATGACTAAAAAAATAAATTCAATAGGATTTATTTATTGCGCTCAAGATTTAATTACCCTAAAAAAAATTTTTTCGAATGACTACTTTCATATTAATAATATATCTCAACATTTTAAAAAAATATATATTATTAACTTAACAAATTTATATTTATTTAAAAAAAAAATAAAAAATACAAAAAAAATTTTTAAAGAACATAAGTTTAGAAAAAATATTATTTTTATTAATCTAAATAATTTAAAAGAACTTAAACAGTTTTTTAGCACAAAATCATTCCTTGCAATCTTATGTATGAGAAGAACGATTTCTGAATTATTAATATATTTTCATTTAAAAAGAATGAATGTTAAGTTTTTTCAAATTTCGAACATAGGAAATGTACAATATGGCGATAAACCAGTTAATAGCAGCATTTTAAGAAGTTTTTTCGCAATTTATTGGAAAAAGTTTAATCATAAATTATTTATTTTTTTAAATAAATTTGGAATTACACCTAAAATTGAAATTAGATTTCTCTCAAATTCTGCTTGGATCAAATCTTCAAATAATTATCATTCAATTAAAAAAAATTTTTTAAAGCTATTTAAGTTTAGTTATGCAAAAGAATTGATGCCGATTAATAGTAGAGCTTACGACATATTTAAAGAACATAAATTAAAAGTAAATAAAAAGTATATAGTCCTTCTTGATGAGTTCTTCGATGATCCTCAGTATGTTGAAATAAGAGGATATATAGATAAAAAAAAATTAAAAATACACTATGAAAATTTAATTGAAAAACTCGAAACTATATCAAGTTATTTTAAAAAAAAAGTAATAATATGTATACATCCAAGCGATAATTTGAAAACAAAAAAAAAAATATTTTCAAAATTTTTAGTAAAACAATTTGAAACAAAAAAATATGTTTATCAATCTGATTTAGTTTTATTTTTTGAATCGAGCGCAATTATTGATGCAATAATATTAAAAAAAAAAATAATGACAATTGATTCAAAAGCTATGGATGAAAATCAAATTTCACACAATTTACATTATGTTAAAGAAATTAATATCCCGATGCTTAATATTGATCAAAAGTTAAGCTTTGAAAAAAAACAAGGATATTTATTCAAATTCGATAAAAAAAAAATTGAACTTACCTATAACAGATATATTAAAAAATATATTGCACCAGATAAATCAAATATCCTAGGCCATCAAAAATTTGCCACGATCATAAAAGATAGATACATGAATTAATTTGTTTTGACTGTTAATTTAATAAATAATACATAATGTAAATTATCTAATGAAAATATTATCAATATACCCTTACACACATATTTCTTCAGCAGCTCTTATGATAAATGGAAAAATAATTGCAGCTTCACCAGAGGAAAGGTTTAATAGGGTAAAAATGAGCACGGCTTTTCCAGTAAATTCAATTAAGTGGTGTCTTAAAAATGCTAAACTGAAACTTTCTGATATTGATTTGATTGTAGTTCCATGGAACCCTTCACATAATATTAATTCAGCATCAGGAAGGTGGATTAATGAAATGAGGTGGAGAGGTGAAATGCTCTCAAATATTCCAATTCATATAATGAAAATTCTTGATCAAAAACCAGCTGACAATATAACAATGAATATTGGAAAAACTAAAATTGTTTATTTAAATCATCATGAGTGCCATGCTGCTTCAGCTTTTTATACATCTCCATTTAAAAAATCTGATATTTTAACTATAGATGGACATGGGGAAGTTGACACATGTTTTTTGGGCTCTGGCTCTGAAAAAAATATTATCAAAAAAAAAACAATACAATATCCACATTCTGTAGGATTATTTTATGGAACTTTTACAGATTTTTTAGGATTTAAACCAGATAGTGATGAGTGGAAAGTTATGGCATTATCTTCTTACAAGTTTAAAAGAAAAAATAAATATATTTCTAAAGTTAATAAATTATTCAATCTAAATAATGAAAAATTTGAGTTAGATCTCTCATATTTTCAGTATTATTTATTTGATAGAAAAAGAAATTTTTTTACAAAAAAATTTATTGAACTTTTTGGAGCCCCAAGAAAAAAAGATGATAAAATTTTAAATAAGCATTTTGAAATTGCCAATGCAATGCAAATGTCTTTTGAAAAAATTGTATTTAGCCTTGTTAAAAATCTAAAAAAAATAGGTGGTAAATCAGGAAATTTAGTAATTGCTGGTGGAGCCGCTATGAACTGTGTTTTTAATGGGTTACTAAATAAAAGCAAAATTTACAAAAAAAATTTTATACCAGCATATCCAGATGATCTAGGAGTTTCTATTGGTGCCGCTTATCTGGCTTATAATTTATATGGCAAGCAAAAAAGAAAGATTTATCATGAAAAACATAATTATTTTGGACCAAAATTTAGTGATACTGAAATTAAAAATGAGTTAATCAAGTCAAAAATAAATTTTGTTAAACCAAAAAGTTTAACAAAATTCGTAGCTGAGCGAATTAGCGAAGGTAAATTGATAGGTTGGTTTCAAGACTCAATGGAATTTTCGCATAGAGCTTTAGGCAATAGGTCAATTTTGGCAGATCCTAGAAATCCAAATATGAAAAAAATACTTAATAAAGCAATTAAATTCAGAGAGAGTTTTAGACCCTTTGCGCCGTCAGTTCTTGAAGAAGAAGCTTCAAAAATATTTGAACTAGATAGATCAGATAGAATATATTTTATGGAAAAAGTAGCAAAAGTAAGAAAAAATTGGCGAAAAAAAATTCCATCAGTAACGCACGTTGATAACACCGCAAGAATTCAGACTGTAAATAAGTCAATTAATCCTAAATTCTATAATCTAATTAACGATTTTTATAAAATTACCAAAATACCTTTGCTGGTAAATACTTCATTTAACCTTAATGGAGAACCAATAGTTTGTAGTCCAAATGATGCCATAAGGACCTTTTATTCTTGTGGTTTAGATTTGCTTGTGATTGGAGATTATGTTGTTGAAAAATGATAAAAATTAACAAAATTAAGGGAAATATTTTAAAAGAAGACTCAAAACTTCAAGATGTTCTTAAAATACTAAATACTAAAGAACATAAAATATCAATAATATGCAATAATAAAAAGATACCTTTAGGAATTTTTACTGATGAAGATGTTAGAAGAAAATTAATAAAAAAAAATTCAAGAAATTTATCAGTAAAGAAGCATTATAATAAAAAATTTAAATTTTGTTATGAGGAAGATGGAGATCAAAAAATAATAAAAATATTTAAAAAATATTATTGGATAAATATATTATTAGTATTAAATAAAAAAAATAAAAAATTAGCTGGAATAATCGATAAAGATATTTTCTTCAATAGTAGAAAAATTAAAAATCAAGTGTTAATTTTAGCTGGTGGTCTTGGACAAAGATTGCGTCCTCTCACAGAACATTTGCCAAAACCAATGCTAAATTTTTCCGGAAAGCCACTTCTGGAAAGTACAATATACTCTTTAAAATCATCAGGATTTGTTAATATTAATATTTCAGTAAATTATTTATCTGAAAAAATATTGGATTATTTTGGAGATGGCTCAAATTACAATCTTAATATAAATTATTTTAAAGAATCAAAAAAACTAGGAACAGCAGGGCCTTTATTTTATTTAAAAAAATTAAAATTAAAAGAACCACTGCTTGTTATCAATGGTGATATTTATACCAATTTAAATTTTAAAAACTTACTTAATTATCATAAATCTAAAAAAAATGATTTTACAGTTTGTTGTCACGATTATTATACAAATATACCATATGGTGTAATTGATAAGAAAAATAAAAATTTTATTAACGAAAAACCTAAAATAAAGCATACTGTCAACTCAGGAATTTATGTATTAGAGCCTAAAATTTTAAACTCATTAAAACAAAAAACTTATTTAAATATGAATGATTTGATTAACAAATTGCATGTAAAAAGAAAAAAAATTGGAATTTATAAAATTAATGAATCGATTTTAGATATTGGAACATTCTCCAGTTACGAAGCCGCAAAAGAATTAATAAAAAATGTTTAAAGGAAAAAAGATTCTATGCGTTATACCTGCAAGAAAAAATAGCAAAGGTATAAAAAACAAAAATATTAAAAAAATAAATGGCAAGCCTTTAATCTATTTTCCAATTAATGCTTCATTAAAATCTAAGTTTATAGATCGAACTATATTCTCTACTGACTCTAAATTTTATCAAAAAATCGCTTTAAAATTTGGCGCCGAATCGTTAAATATTAGGCCTAAAAGTTTATCAAAAGATACTACTCCAAGTTTTAACGTCTTAAAAGATGTTTTACTTAGCTTAAAAAAAGACAAAATATTTTTTGATATTATAGTTTTGCTAGAACCAACTTCGCCTTTTACATCAAGCAAAGATGTTGATAACGCAATTAGCGCAATGATAAATAAAAAATTTAATTCTCTTGTTTCTGTAGTAGAAAGTTCAAAATTTAGTATCGATTTTCAGTTAAAAAAATTAAAAAATAATAAACTTAAAGCTTTAAAAAATAAGAACATCCACAAAAGGAGACAAGAAGTAAATAAAACACATGTTCTTGATGGAAGTATTTATATATCACTTGTAAAAGATTTTCTAAAAAATCATGGATTTATGAGCAATAAAACATATGGCTATGAATTACCTAAATGGAAATCAATAGAGATTGATGATGAATATGACTTAATGTTGTCAAGAATGATATATAAATTAAAAAGATGAAATTTAAAAACAAAATAACAAAAGAATTATTAAGTGTTATACCTGGAGGGTCACATACCTATTCAAGAGGACCTGATACATTTCCTGAAAACGCTCCAGCAATACTTGAAAAGGGTAAAGGAGTTTATGTTTTTGATGAAAAAGGAAAAAAATATTTAGATTATGGAATGTGTTTAAGAGCAGTTAATATTGGTTATGCTGAGAAATCGATTAATAAGGCAGCAATAGAATCAATAATTAAAGGAAATAACTTAACCAGACCTTCGACAGTTGAACTCAAAGCAGCAAAACTATTAGTTTCATTAATAGATAAATCAGACATGGTTAAATTTACAAAAAATGGATCTACATCTGTCACAGCAGCAGTTAAACTTGCTAGAGCATATACTGGTAAAAAAATTGTTCTAAGATGTGCAGAACAACCTTTTTTTTCTTATGATGATTGGTTTATTGGATCTACGAATATTCCCAGAGGAGTTACTGATGAAACTAAAAAATTAACAAAACTTTTTCATTATAATGACATAGAAAGTTTAAAGAAGCTTATAAAAAATTATAAAAATAAAATAGCTTGTGTAGTATTAGAACCATCAAGCACAGAACACCCAAAAATAAATAAGAATGATATTAGAGTATGTAAAAGAGAAGGAAATTTTATTGATTTTAAAAAAGAGAATCATTTTTTAAAACAAGTCGAAAGGATTTGTAAGGAAAACGATATAATTTTTATTTTAGACGAAATGATAACTGGTTTTAGATGGCACATTAAAGGTGCACAACATTTTTATGGTGTTAGCCCAGATATAAGCACCTTTGGAAAAGCTATGGCAAATGGATTTTCTGTTTCTTGTGTATCTGGAAAAAAAAGGATCATGGAATTAGGATCTATTACAAATAAAAAGGAAGAGAGAGTTTTTTTATTATCTACAACTCATGGAGCTGAAATGAATGGACTGTCAGCATTTATTCAAACAATGAAATTTCTTAAAAATAAAAATGTAATAGAGCATAATTGGAATTATGGAAAAAAATTAATTACAGAGGGAAATCGAGTAGCAAAAAAAGCTGGAGTAGCAGATTTTTTTAGCTTTTCGGGTATTGCATGTTCTCCAAACTATAATTGTTTTGATGCTAAAAAAAATAATAGTTTAGAATTCAGAACATTATTTATACAAGAAATGTTGAATCAAAATATATTAATGCCTTGGATTTCTCTTGCTTATAGACATAATGATAAAGCTTTAGATAAAACTTTAAGCTCTTTAGATAGAGCATTATTTGTATATAAAAAAGCGTTAAAATATGGGCCAAAAAAATATATAAAAGGCCATATAATTAAACCAGTTTTTAGAAGATTTAATTAAAAAAATGAAATTTGATTTTGATCTAAAAAATAAAAATATTTTAATTTTTGGTTCTGAAGGATTGATTGGAAAAAAAATATGTGAGGTTATTAATAAAAAAAATGCAAATATCATCCGAGCAGACATTAAAAAAATTAAATCAAAAGATTATTTTTTAATTAATGCAGAAAATTATCAAAAACTTCTAAATACAAAAAAAAAAATATTAAAAAAATATAAAAAAATTGATGCAGTGATTAATTGCACATATCCCAAAATAAAAATTAAAAATAGGGATTTTTTTAAACAGGACCCAAAAAAATTTATACAAGAAACTAATTACCACATAACGACCTATTATAATATCCTTAATGTATTTTTAAATTATTTTAAAAAACATAACGGTGGAAATATAATTAATTTTACATCAATTTATGGACAATATGTTCCTAGATTTGAAATTTATAAAAATACAAAAATGGGAATGCCTATTCAATATTTAGTTTCCAAAAATGTTATAATAAAAATGAGCAAGTATCTTGCCAAATTATGTTTGCGTTCAAAAATAAGAATAAATTGTATTAGTCCTGGAGGAATATTTGACAATCAAGATAAAAAATTTGTAAGAAAATACTCTTCATTCTGTAAATCTAATTCTATGCTTACACCTTCAGACTTGACTGGAATAATAGTTTTTTTGTTAAGCGATGAATCAAAAAAAATTACAGGTCAAAATATTATTGTTGATGATGGCTTTACTTTATAAGAATTAAATAATGAATAAAAAAATATTTAATTATTGGTATTCATTGTTTAAATATTTTTTTGAATTAGTTAAGTCAACTTATAAGATAAATAATATAAATTTTGATGAAAAAAATATTAAGCTGATATGTACTTTGCCGAGATCTGGCACACATATATTAAATGGTGTGTTAGATTCATATTTAGAACAACTATATAATCGTGGAGATGGAGTACCTAAGTTAATAGAACCAAATACTTTCATTTATAACATACCAGAACATTTTACTTTTAATAATCAAGATTTTCGAAAAACTAAAGATTTTGTAAATAAAGATTTTAAAAATCTATCCACAAAGTTTTTCAATTATGTTCACTTTCCAATACAAAATAGCTCTCTATTAAATTTTGAAAATGTAAGACCAATAATACTTATTAGAAATCCAATTAAATCTATATCATCATCTGTTCTTCTATATTTAAATCATAGGTTTATCTCTAGAAAAGATAACTGGAATGATGACTTAATTGAAATGGCTATAAAATTAAAATTAAATGAGACTATAAAATTTTTTAATTATTGGGAAAAATTTATTCAACATAGAAAACATAATCCACAATCATACGTATTAATAAAATATGAAGATCTTATTGAAAATTTGGAAAGATACATTATTGAAATTCTTAATTTTTATGAAATTAAAGTTAATAAAGAATTTTTATCAAAAGCAATTGAGGTAAATGATAAAAATATTTTAATTGAAAGTTTAAAAAAGTACGATGAAAAAAGTTCTTTTCTTCAATTTTCTGATCTAAAGCAAATAGAATTAAAAGATAAAATCGAAAAAAAAGCACAATTAATTTTAGAAAAAAAAAAAATTTAATGTTCTGGGTTACACATTTTAGTGAATATGATTAGAAAAATAAATTTATTTTTAAAATTTTTAAAATTGATATTAATTTTTGAAAAAAAAAATATTAATGTAAATATTCAGTATCTTCATTTTTTAATTAATGAAGTAAATTTATTCAAGTATTTTTTTTTTATTTTATCAAAAAGAAAAAATAATCCATTTAAATCTGAAGTATTTAAAAAATACTTAGATGCCAATAAAAAATTTTCATTAAATGATATTAATAACAAAAAACATAAAAAAAATATTTTTGTCGAAACATTTATTAATCAACCTGGATATACGGTTACAAATGGAATATGTGCTTCATTTTTAAGAAAAATTTATAATTGCAACCTTATTGGAGTGATTAGAAGATCTGACATAAAAGCAGAATTAATTTTTAAAAGTTTTGGTGTTAAGGATTTTATATATTTAAAGAAACCTAATTTGTTGGGTAGAATTAAATATATTTATATTTCTTTAAAATTATTTCAAAAAAAAATGAAAATAGAGACTTTTTGTAAAATTAAGCATAAGGGAATTGAGTTGGGTCTTTCAAGTTATGATTCATATTTGAGATATACAAGTGGAAACCCAACTTTAAATTATGTTAATGATGAATTAATTGTTATTTATGCTAATGCATTATTTACATGTGATTTTTTATATGATGAAGTATTAAAAAAAAAAGATGTTATTGGTAGCGTCCAGGCCGAAACAGTTTTTCACCCTCCTCATATTTTTTTTCAAATTTGTTTAAAAGAAAAAATCACAGTTTATTCAAGGTGTGGTGAAAATGAAATTTCATTGAGGCAGTATAATTCATGGAATCAAAGGCATTTTTATCGGTATAATATATCTCAAAAAATTTTTGATAGAATTTATAAATCTTTAAAATTAAATGATTTTAACAAGCTGTATCTGTTTTATAAAAAAAAAGAATTAAACCAAGATTATGGTATTGATACAAAATTACCAATAATTAAATCGAAAAAACTTAAAATAATAGATAAAAAATTTTTAACTACAAATTTTAATTGGGATAGAAAAAAAAAAGTAATTTGTTTTCATTTAAGCTTATTTAGAGATAGAAACTTTCATAGTGGTCCAAGAGTAATTTTCAAAGACAACTATTCTTTTACCAAATATATGTTGGGTAAAATTAAAAAAGCTTCAAACGTAAATTGGATTATTAAATATCATCCTGTTGAAAAGCTTTATAAAAGCAATACCCCAATTTATAGTGAAATTGAATATTTAGAAAAAAAATATAGACATATAAAAGTATTACCAGACGATATTTCAAATGCTTCCACTTTAAATATTGCGGATGCAGTCATTACTTCTCATGGAACAGCTGGTATAAAATATCCTATATTTGGTATCAATAGTATATTTACCGAAAAATCTAATTATTCTAATTTAAACTTTCCTAAAATGATTAGATCTAAAAAAAAACTTGATCAGATTATAAAAAATATACATCGATTGCCAAAAGTTAAAAATGATATTATGAAAAAATCTTTAACTTTTTTATTTATTTTTGATTATGTCATAAGAGTTAACTGCTCACTAATACCTGTTTATCTTATTACTAGAAATATAAATGAAGATGATTTTTACAACAAGTTAGTAAAAAATATTTATCGATTTAAGATTAAAAATGATCTTTTTTTTAAAATGTTGCTGCATCAAATTAAATTTAAAAGTAGACATACTATTGATTATAAAAAAGTTAAAATTAAGCCTAGATATTTAGGAGATTTAGAAAATTAAATTTTTGAAATGATAGTTGACTGTATAATACCAGCACGAATTGGATCTCAAAGAATAAAAAAAAAAAATTTAATAAGTTATAAAAAAAAACCATTAGTATATTGGTCAATAATTCAATCAATTAATATAAAATCGATTAGGAAAACAATAATAAGCAGTGATTCAAATAAAATAATAAAAATTGCAGAAAAAATATCTAAAAAAATTTTAATTGATAAGAGACCTAAGAAGATTTCTGGAAATAAAGTTAGAACAGAAACAGTTATAAAGTACTTAGTTAAAAAATTTAAGTTTAGTAGTAAAAATTATATATTAATTTTACAGGCTACAAGCCCATTAAGAAAAAAAAAAGATGTAGAAAATATAATTAAAATCGCTAAAAAATTTAATTTAAATACTTTACATTCTGCAAATATTTACCCTATTAAAAAAAAAATCTTAGGAAAGAAAAATTTCGTAATTTTTAATAAAAAAATACCATCTTATAATAATGATTATTCTTACAATGGAGCTATATATTTATTTAAATTAGATTATTTTAAAAAAAATAATACAATTTATGAGAAAACTCCCAATCTTTATATAATGAAAGATAAGAATTCTTTAGATATAGATAACCATTCGGACTTAAAAAAACTTTATAAATAAATGATTAATTTTAATAATAACTCAATTTACATAATAATGTATCATTATATTCGTGATAAAAAAAAAGATAATTTTCCAAATTTAAAATCTTTGGAATTTTCACAATTTAAAAAGCAGATAAATTTTTTTAAAAAAAAATTAAATGTACTTGGAAATGATGAATTTAATGAAATATTAAATACAAAAAAAATTCCAAAAAAACCGTCAGTTTTGCTAACTTTTGATGACGGTTATAATGACCACTATAAATATGCATTACCATTGTTATCAAAAAAAAAAATTGAAGGTTTTTTTTATCCTGTAACTAAAACCTTAGAAAATAAAATTATCTTAGATGTTAATAAAATTCATCTTATTTTAGCAAAAGAAAATAATAAAAAAAAAATTATATATGAGATGAACTTATTGTTAAAAAAATATATGAATAAAAAACTAGATCAATTTGATTTAAGTTCAGTTGATCTAAAATCTAGATTTGATGACAAAGAAACAATGTTAATAAAAAGGTGTTTGCAGTATTTTTTACCTGATAAAGTTAGAAAAAAAATTTTAAATAAACTTTTTTATCTTATTCTTGGAAAGCATGAATCAGATTTTTCAAAACAGATTTATCTTGATAAAAAAAAAATACTTGAAATGTCATCAGAAAATATGTTTTTTGGCATTCATGGA
>MDSV01195511.1_pt1 | contig 15482 bp, 18 predicted proteins | sample 810851 | NCBI WGS metagenome assembly MDSV01 (sample SAMN05326640, study PRJNA326480) | marine metagenome | isolation source: seawater | place: Atlantic Ocean: North East | collected 2012
AAAAAAAGAAATATTAAATTCCATTTTGATATTTTTCATGGAGAAGGACATTTAGAGTCAGCTATAGAACTACTAGACACTAAACATAAAGAAGGATTTAAAACATTCATCGAGACAAGATCTTCATTCAATCCACATAATATGTTTATTTGTAAAAAAGAAATCTTAAAAAGTTATTATGAAACTATATTCCCTTGGCTCCAAAAATGCGAGGGTATATTTGGGTTTAAAAACTTAAAGGGTTACGGGATGACAAGAATATACGGATTTCTTGCAGAGAGATTTTTGTCATATTGGTTCTTAAAAAATTATAAGGTTAAAGAACTTCCTATAATAGTTAAAAATTTGTCAGATTACAAAAATTTATAGCGCAAAGTAAAATCTTTAAAAGATTTAAGATTATTATCTTTTAATGAAACAATTTTAGTACGGTTAGGCCATTTAACTCTCAATTTTTTATCATTGTATATAATTCCACTTTCATATTTGGGCTTATAAAAATTATCTAATTTATAATAAATAATATTTTCAGAATCATAACTGTAATATGCATGTGCAAATCCCTTTGGTATATATAGACTTGTAGAGTTTTCTTGAGATAAAATTATTTTAAATGACTTTCCAAAAGTACGAGATTTTCTTCTTAAATCTACTACAACATCTAATATTTTACCTTTCAATACACTTACATATTTAGCTTGTTGAAATTTTATTTGAAAATGAAATCCTCTTAAAACATTTTTTTTAGAGGTCGTGCAATATTCAAAAACAAATTTTTTATCTAATAATTTCTTATTAAAAGTCTCTCTCAAAGAACCTCTTCTATCAATATTATTTTTCTGCTTGATTATTAGTAAATCTTTTATTTTAGTTTTATAAATTTTCATTATAAATATTTTGAAATTTTCTTCAGACTCATGTTCATTTTAAGAGGCAATTCACCTTTAGAAATTATTCTTTTCACATGTTTGTTTTCAATTTTTGCGAATTTATAAACTGATTGAGATTTCCCACCAATATTGAATATTCCTTTTTTATTTAGAATTTTCAAAAAAATTTTTATGAAATCATCGTGATATATGAAATTTGTTATTACATTTGTGAAAGCGGATTTATGAACAAACGGTTTTTCAGTCATACACGTTCTTAAAATAAGAGAATTTTTGTACATTTGAACAGCGCATTCAGCGCCCAGCTTTGACCATCCATAACTATTCCATGGTAACAATGGATCTGTTTCTTTGTAATTTCCTTTTTTACCAGGATAAACATAACTAGTTGAAAAGTGAATGACTTTAAGTTTCTTTTCTATACATGCTTTAATTATATTTGCTGTACCAATGATATTCAAATCGATACTTTTACATATTTTAGTATCATGAATTTTCATTGGCCTAGAAAGTCCAGCTAAATGTAAAATATAATTTGGCTTAAATTTTTTTATATTGTTTATTATTGAAATTTTACTCAAGATATTGAGTTGCTTTTTGTTTCTAAAAATAAATTTGAAGTTACTTTTTTTATTTTTTAAAACCTGGGCAAATCTTCCGTTACCACCTGTAACTAAAATTCTTTTCATTTAATTTATTAAAATATCCTTGGTTATTTATATACCAGTCAACTGTTTTAGATATACCTTGATTGAGGTTTATTTTTGGCCTCCACTTTAATTCTCTTTTAATTTTATTACTATTAAGAGCATACCTAAAGTCATGACCTGGTCTATCTTTGACAAACATTATTTTTACCTTTTTTCCTATTTCAATATTCTTATCTGAAAAAGTCTTTAATATTTTTTTAACCAAAAAAAGATTACTGCAATTAATGCCAGATCCAATGTTATATTTTTCCCCTGACTTTCCTTTAAAAAATAGTTTTAGTAAAGCTTCGCAATGATCATCAACATAAATCCACTCTCTTAAATTTTTCCCTTTTGAATAAATCGGAAGAGGTTTGTTATTTAAAATATTATAAATCATTTTTGGAATTAGTTTTTCAGGATATTGTCTTGGACCATAATTATTAGAACAATTAGATATGACTGCATCGATTTTATAAGTTCTTACGAAAGCATTTACAAGGTGATCAGAAGAAGCTTTTGAAGCAGAATATGGTGAACTAGGTATATATGGAAAATTTTCACTTGATCTTTTATTATTAGCAATATCTCCATATACTTCATCTGTAGATATATGAACCAATCTAATCTTTTTTTTATAATTTTTAATAGCTTCTAATAAATTATATACTCCAAGAATATTATTTTTAATAAAATTTGAAGAATCATCAATTGATCTATCCACGTGCGTGTCTGCAGCGAGATTAAAAATTCCATGTGGTTTGTATCTTTTAAAAATTTTAGTTATTTCTTTTTTGTTGTTTATATCGACTTTTTTAAAGAAGTACTTTTTACTGTTTACGTCTTTTAAATTATATTTTTGAGCTGAGTACGATAGCTTATCTATGTTTAGGACCGAGTAGTTTTTTTTCAACAGTAGCTTTATTAAGCTACTACCTATAAATCCATAACCCCCAGTTACAATAAACCTTTTCATTTGCTATTATTTATATTATTTATGCTTGTAAGTATACTTTCTATCATAATGAAGGCATTTTTTTGATGCAAATAACAAAAGAAAATTTAACGATAATAATAGTAACAATAAAAAGTCAAAATATTATTGACGATTGCTTAAATTCAATTGATCCAGATGTTAAAAAAATAATCGTAGAAAATTCATCTGATCAAGAATTTATAGATACATTAAAAAAAAATTATAAAAATATTGAATGTTATTTAACAGGTAAGAATTTAGGCATGGGAGCTGGTAATAATTTCGGGATTAGAAAATCGAATACTAAATTTGTAATGATTTTAAATCCAGATACAATATTGAGATCAGACACTTTAAATAAAATTTATGAAATTTCAAAAGATCTAAAATTTGCAATCTTAAGTCCTTTAAGTGATAACAAAGATTTTCCAAACTATAAAAAAGATATTCATTCCAAAAATAGCAATGCAGATTTGATCGAAGTAAGTCAAATAGATGGATACTCGATGATTTTAGATAAAAGTGAATTTGATAATAATTTTTTTGATGAAAAAATATTTATGTACCTTGAAAATGACGATCTTTGTTTAAGAACAAGAAAGAGCTTAAAAAAAATTTATGTTTATAGTAAATCACTAATATCTCATCTTGGTGCGAAAGCTGTTGATGAAAAATATCGAGATGAGTTAGAATTTTCAAGAAATTGGCATTGGAACTGGTCAAAATTTTACTTTAGAAAAAAACATTTTGGCTTTACTAAAGCATTCTTTTTTGGTTTTTTTACCTTTTTAAAATCGATTATCAAAAGTATATATTTTTTCTTAATCAAAAATAAATATAAAAGTAAATTATATTACTGCAGAGCATCAGGTTTTATGAATGCTTTATTTAATAAAAGTTCCTGGTTTAGACCAAGATTAGATTGATTTAGTTATTTCAAAGATATAATGAACTCTCATGTCGAATAGTAAAAAAAAGATAATAATAACAGGTGGCGCTGGATTTGTAGGAACAAACCTTATTAGATTTCTTTTAAAAAAAACAAAATTTCATTTAATTAGTCTAGATAATTATTCATCAGGCACTAAAAAGAATCATATTAAAAATAAAAGAGTAAAATACATAAGGGGACACACAAAAAATATAAATAATTTAATTAAAGATCCTAAAAATGTTCACTCAATTTTTCATTTTGGTGAATTTGCTAGAATATATCAAAGTTTTCTAAAAATGGATGAATGTGTAGAGTCAAACTTTCTTGGCTCTAATGCGGTTTTTAATTTTTGTTTGATTAATAATATTAAACTTGTTTATTCAGCCACATCTGCTTCTTTGGGTAATAATGGGAAAGATAAAAACTTATCTCCTTACGCTTTTTCAAAAGCTACTAATTTAGAACAATTAGAAAATTTTAAAAAACGTTTCCGATTTAAGTATGAAGTAATATATTTTTATAATGTTTATGGGACAAATCAAATTTCGAAAGGTTCAATGTCTACCGTTATAGGTATTTTTGAACATCATTACTTAAAAAAGAAACCTATGCCAGTCGTGAGACCTGGAACTCAAACTAGAAGATTTACTCATATAGATGATACAATTGAAGTTTGCTATTTAGCTTGGAAGAAGAATTTGAATAGACATTATATTATTGCTAATACAAAATCTTATTCAATTTACGAGGTAGCTAAAATGTTTAAATCGAATATCAAATATTTGCCAAAAAGAAGTGGAGAAAGGTTTTCTTCAGCTCTTGTTAATAAAAACCTTTCGAATAGAATTTTTAGATATTTTGGAAAGCGTGAATTAAAAGAGTATATAGAAAATTTTATTAAACATAATTCTTAATGACCAGGAAATTCAATTAAGCATTCAGTTTTATAACCTTTTTTTTTAAGAAGATCATTTCCAGGCAAATCAAAGAGATTGATTACAAAAATAAATCCTGCAACCTTGCCTCCTGAAATTTCTATCAATTTTGCAGCTGCCTCTGCTGTTCCTCCAGTCGCAATTAAATCATCAATTACAAGAATTTTTTCTCCTTTTGATATAGAATCCTTATGTACTTGAATAGTTGCCTCTCCATATTCAAGTTTAAAATCAACAGAATGTGTCTCTGCAGGAAGTTTGTTTTTTTTCCTTAAAAGTATGAAAGGTTTATTTAGCACATAGGATACAGCCGAAGCGAAAACAAACCCTCTAGACTCTACTGCTGAAACTTTATCAAAGTCTATTTTTTTTGATAACTCAATTATTTTATCGTTTGTAAATTTAAATGCTTCTGGATTTTTAATCAAAGTGGTTATATCACGAAATAATATCCCCTTTTTTGGATAATCTGGAATTGATCTGATATACTTTTTTAAATCCATATTTAGCTTCAAGTTTTAACAAAAAAGGATTAATAATCAAATGATGAAAAAAAGAAAACTAGGGATAATTGGGGGAAGTGGTCTTTACAAAATGAACGGTTTTGAAAAGAATAAATGGAAAAAAGTAAAAACTTCTTGGGGTCAGCCATCTGATGAAATTTTAATCGCAGAATTTAATGGAATAGAGATTTGTTTTCTTCCAAGACACTCTAGAGGGCACAAAATAAATCCAAGTAATATAAATTTTAGGGCAAACATAGATGCAATGAAACAACTAGGAGTTACTGATATTATTTCAGTATCCGCGGTAGGTTCTTTAAGAGAAGATTTAAATCCAGGTAAATTTGTAATAGTAGATCAATTTATAGATAGAACTTTTTCAAGAATTAAAACTTTTTTTAGTGATGAAATAGTTGCCCATGTGTCAATGGCGCAACCTACAAGTAAAAGTTTATCAGATTGTTGTGAGGAGGCATTAAAAAAACTTGATATATCTTTTCAAAGAAAAGGCACCTATCTTGTAATGGAAGGACCACAATTTTCAACACTGGCTGAATCAAACCTTTATAGATCTTGGGGAGCAGATGTAATTGGCATGACTAACATGCCAGAAGCAAAATTAGCTCGAGAAGCCGAAATCAGATATTGCACCGTGGCTATGGTCACAGATTTTGATTGTTGGCATCCAGATCATGATGAAGTTGATGTCGAAATGGTGATAAAGACATTGCAAAAAAACGCTAGTAATGCACAAAGTATGGTTAAAGAGGTAATTAAAACGTTTAAAGATTTTTCAGTTGAAGGAGATCCGGCTAATAATTGCCTAGATGTTGCTATAATAACTGAGCCTAAACTAAGAACAAAAAAAACTATAAAAAAATTGCATTTTATTGCGGGCAGAGTTTTAAAAAAATGAAAAATCTTTTTAATAAATTCCTTAATCCAGAAAAATATTTGGCAGACAAGAGATTAAAGATAGTTGAAAAAGATAAAAAAATTTTTAAAGAAAAATATGAAAAACAAATAAATGGTGTTCAAAACTCATTAAAAGATAAAGATGAAATTTCGTTTCTTCACGCAGGACATATTGGTGATATAATTAATGTTTTACCTGTTGTAAAAGAAATTTCCAAATCACATAAATGTAATTTAATAATTCAGACTAATTTACCAGCACCCGATGTTTACAATAGTCATCCTGCAGGGAAATTTTATTTAAATAAAAAGATTTATGACATGCTTTACCCATTATTAATAAAGCAATCTTATATTAAAAAAGTTGAATTATATAGCGGCCAGTCAATTGATATCAATTTTAATTTGATAAGAGAATTACCAATAAATCTTTGTTTTGATAATAAACGTTATTGGTTTCATATAGCTGGGATTCAAGTTGACCTTAGTAAAAAATATTTAGAAGTCGAGGATCATGCTAATATAAGAAATAAGATTACAATTTGTAGATCACTGAGATATCAAAATCCATTTATAGATTACAGCTTTTTGGAGAAATATGAAGATATTTATTATATAGGCGTTTCAAAGGAATATGAAAATTTAAAAAAAAAGATTAAAAATTTGAAGTTTTATGAATGTAAAGATTTTTTAGAGATGGCAATGATAATCAAAAGCAGTAAAATGCATATAGGAAATCAAACATTAGGAATTGACATTGCAGAGGGACTAAAATCACCGAGAATGATGGAAGTTTCACCTTATTTTCCCACAACTCAAATTCATGGTGAAAAAGGATATGAATTTTATTTTCAAACACATTTTGAAAAGTATTTTAACATTTTAAATAATAAATAATTTTAAATATGATTTCAAAAAAAATAAAGAAAGTTAAAAAATGTTTATTATGTAAAAATAACAAACTTAGGTCTTTGTTTGATCTTGGAAATCTCTACGTAAGCAACTTTGTGAAAGAAAAAGATGTTTACAAAGGAACAAAATCAAAATTAAATTTACTTTATTGCAATAAATGTACATTGATACAGCTTTCTCACTTAGCGCCTCAAGAAATAATGTATAGAAGATTTTATTGGTATAAATCAGGGGTAACAAAAACAATGAGAGAAGGGTTAAAAGAACTTTTCCATGACTGTGTTGCAGAAGCTAAACTTAAAAAGAATGATGTAGTTTTAGATATAGGAGCTAACGATGGAACACTATTAAGATACTTTAAAAAAAGAAAATTTAAAACTATTGGATGTGAACCAGCAAATAATTTGAAAAATGAACTTAAAAAAAATTGTAATTATATAATTGATAATTTCTGGTCTAAAAAAGCACTATTTAAAATTTTAAACAAAAATAAAGTAAAGAAGCCTAAACTTATTACTGCAATAGGAATGTTTTACGATTTAGAAGATCCAAACAAATTTATAAAAGATGCTGCAGAGAGCTTGGATGAAAACGGTATTTTTGTTGCTCAACTAATGAGCTTTAAATCTATGATAGATAAAAATGATTTAGGTAATATCTGTCATGAGCATATTGAATTTTACTCATTTAAATCTATAAAATATTTATTTGAAAAGAATGGACTGGAAATTTTTAAAATCTCGAGTAACGATATTAATGGAGGAAGTCATAGGTTTTATTGTAGAAAGTTTAACAAAGGAAGCATTAAGTTACCTAATGAAAACGTTATTAAAATGATGAAAGAATTCGTCTCTAGAGTTAAAAAGAACAAAGTAACTACTTTAAATTTTATAAAAAAACAAATTAAAAAAAATAAACAAATATTTCTCTATGGAGCTTCAACTAAAGGAAATACAGTTTTACAATATTATGGTCTTAATAAAAGAATCATTCCTTATGCAGCGGAAAGAACACCTTTCAAATGGGGAAAATATACTATAGGCACAGGTATTAAAATAATCTCTGAAAAAGAAGCTAAAAAACTCAAGCCAGATTTCTTTTTTGTTACTCCGTGGGGGTTTATAAAAGAATTTATTAAGCGAGAAAAAAATTGGCTAAATAAGGGAGGAAAGTTTATATTACCTTTCCCACAAATGAAAATAATTGGAAAAAATGAGTAAAAAAAAGATTTTAGTTTTAGGGGCAACAGGACAAGATGGTTCAACTATTTCAAAATTTTTAGTAAAAAAAAATTTTAAAGTTTATGGTCTTGTTAGAAAATCAGCTACAGGGAATTTAAAAAATTTACAAGAAATTGTTAATAGTCCAAACTTTACAATTTTACATGGAGATTTATTAGATCTTATCTCAATTGAAAAAATTATAAGAGATATAAAGCCTCAAGAAATTTATAATTTTGCAGATCAGGACCACGTGAGGTGGAGCTTTGAACTTCCAAGTTACTCATTTGATGTCACAGGATCAGCGGTAGTAAAATTATTAGAGATAATTAAAAATCATTCTCCTCATTCAAAATTTTTTCAACCTTTGTCTTCAAATATATTTGGTGGTAGTAAAAAGAATAGACAAAATGAAAATGAAACTTTTACACCATTAAGTATATACGCGCTTGGAAAAGTTTCAGCATTTTATGCGTGCGAAATGTATAAAAAGGTACACAACTTAAAAGTTTATAGTGCAATATTTTACAATCATGAGTCAGAAGTGAGACCAGAAGAATATGTAACAAGAAAAATTACTAAAAGTGTAGCGCGTATTTTTTACGGCAAACAACAAAAGATACAACTAGGTGACATTAAAGCTAAGATAGATTGGGGTTATGCTGAGGATTATGTAGAAGCTGCATACAATATTATGCAACTAAAAAAACCAGATTACTTTATTATTGGTTCCGGGAAAGCTTACACAGTTGAATATTTTTTAAAAAAAGCGTTTGATTATGTAGGGTTAGACTACAAAAAATATTTGAAGGTCAATAAGAAATTAATTAGACCAAGCAAAAACTCAACACTTGTAGCAAACACTTTAAAGGCTCAAAAAACTTTTAAATTTAGAAATAAAACGAGTATTAATAAGATTATTGCATTAATGATGGAAAACGATCTAAAATTAGAGAGCAATAATTAACGATGATCAAGAAAATAACTTATAAAAAAAAGCTTTTAGCAATGGTAGTCCCTGAAAAAAAAGTTTTTAAACCTGGTGTTAATTTCATAACACCAAATCATTTAACTTTACAATTAGGATTTATTAGCCACAAATCTAACACATACATTAAACCCCATACCCACAAAAATTATCTTAGAAAAATTAAGAAGACTACAGAGATACTTTTAATTAAAGCAGGATCAATTAGGGTAGATTTTTATTCTAAAAAAAAATATTTATTTAGTAAAATTGTAAATAAGAATAAAATATTGATTTTACTTGAAGGATCACATGGATTTAAAATATTAAAAAAATGTTCAATTATAGAAATTAAGCAGGGGCCTTTTAGTTTATCTCTAGACAAAGAAAGATTTAACAAAATTGATGAAAAATTTATCAAAATTAAAAAGTAAGTTTATTCCTGTTAATAGGCCTAAAGTTTTTTCAAATGATATAAAAAGTGTTGTTAAAGTATTAAGAGAAAATTGGATCTCTGGTGATGGTCCTTATGTTAAAAAATTTGAAGAAAACTTTGCTAAATTTCATAAAAAAAAATATGCTATTTCAGTAAGCAATGGCACGGCAGCACTTGAAGTTGCTCTCAAATCGCTCAATTTAAAAAAAGGGAGTGAAATAATAATTCCTGCTTTCTCAATAATCTCCACAGCATTATGCGTAGTTAAAAATAATTTAAAGCCTATTTTGGTTGATGTAGATTTAGATACTTGGAATATGAATCCTGAAGAAATTTTGAAAAAGATAAACAGCAAAACCAAAGCTATTATTATAACTCATATTTATGGTTTTCCAGTCGACATGAGTAGAGTTTTAAAAATTGCAAAAAGAAAAAAAATTTTCATCATTGAAGATGCAGCAGAAGTAATTGGTCAGAGATACAAAAATAGATTATGCGGTAGCTTTGGCGACGTGAGTACGTTTAGTTTTTATGCAAATAAACACATAACAACAGGTGAGGGTGGTATGATTTTAACGAATAGTAAAACAATATTTGATAAATCAAAGTCGTTGAGAAATTTATGTTTTGGAAGTGGCAATAATAGATTTAACCATGAAGATATTGGATGGAATTATAGATTATCAAGTTTGCAAGCCGCAATGGGTATTAGTCAATTAAAAAAAATTAATTATCTTGTAAAAAGAAAAAGAGAGATTGGAAAACTTTATTATAGTTATCTTAAGCACAACAAGTTCATTAAAATACAAGATCAGTCTATTAAATACGCTAAAAACATTTATTGGGTATTTGGAGTTTTAATAAAACCAAATAAAAAATTTGATAGGGACTTAATTGTAAAAAAATTACTTAAAAAAAACATACAAACAAGAAATTTCTTTTATCCAATGCACAAACAAAATATTTTTAAAAGATTAAAGATTTTTAAAAGAAAAATAAAATTGCCAAATTCAGAATTTCTTTCAAGAAATGGATTTTATTTACCCTCAGGCCTTGGTATTACGAATAAAGAGATAATTTATACTTGTAAAGTTCTTAACACTATTTTGAAAAAATAATGAGAATAGAAGGTAAAGAGTATAGAACTATTTGGTTTGAAAATAATTTAGTCAAAATAATAGATCAAACAAAACTTCCACATAAATTTATTATAAAAGAACTTAAAACGGTGGAAGATTGTATTAAAGCTATTAAAACCATGGAAGTAAGAGGAGCGCCTTTAATTGGAGCTACCGCAGCATATGGAATTGTTTTATCTATTATTGAAAAAAATGATTTATCTTTCTTAAAAAAATCAAGTGAAAAGCTAATTAAATCTAGACCAACCGCAATAAATCTAAAGTGGGCTGTCGATAGAATGATGAAAAAGTTGTTGGACAAAAATAATAACGAAGTTTTAAAAATAGCATTAGATGAAGCAAAAGCAATTATAGAGGAGGATATTAATTTTTGTAAAAATATCGGCCTAAATGGTCTTAAAATAATTGAAAAAATTGCCAATCAAAAAAAAAATACTGTAAATATTTTAACTCATTGCAATGCAGGTTGGTTAGCTACAATAGATTGGGGAACGGCCACATCACCAATTTACCGTGCTCATCAACAAGGAATCAAAGTTCATGTATGGGTCGATGAGACAAGACCAAGAAATCAAGGTGCAAATTTAACTTCATATGAATTAAATGAAGAAGGAATTCCAAATACTGTTATTACTGATAATGCAGGTGGTATTTTGATGCAAAGAGGTCAAGTCGACATGTGTATTGTAGGGACTGATAGAACTTTGTCTAATGGTGATGTTTGTAATAAAATCGGTACATACCTAAAAGCTTTAGCCGCTAAGGATAATAATGTTCCTTTTTACGTTGCATTACCAAGTTCCACAATCGATTGGAACATTAAGGACCATTCACAAATTCCTATTGAAGAAAGAAATTCAGATGAACTATCTCACGTTGAAGGCGTAGATAAAGAAAATAAGATAACAAAAGTTAGGATATACCCTCAAAAAACTAAAGCTATGAATTTAGCATTTGATATAACTCCTGCTAAATATGTTTCAGGTTTAATTACCGAAAAAGGAATTTGTGAGGCGTCAGAAAAAGGTTTAAAGGGTTTATTTAAGTGAGCAAATTAAAATCAGAGGTTATTAGATATTCTAAAAAATTAAATATTACTAATTTATCTGCCTTAAGATCTGGGAACATTTCAGCGAGAGTTAAAGAAAAAGGAGTCGAGGGATTTTACATTACTCCATCAGGAAGGAAATATTCATCTCTAAAAGCAAAAGACATAGTCTTTGTTTCTTTAAAAGGAGTTTATGATAAAAAAAAGGGTAAACCATCCTCAGAATGGAGATTCCATCAGGATATTTATGTGAATAAAAAAGAGGCTAAAGCTATAGTTCATGCACACTCAACGTGCGCAACAGCTGTTTCAACTCATCAAAAAAATATTCCTGCTTTTCACTATATGGTTGCAGTTGCCGGTGGAGAAGACATTAAATGCTCAAAATACGCAACTTTTGGAACAAAAAATCTATCAAGAAACATTATCAAGTCCTTAAAAAATAGATCGGCATGTTTGATCGCTAATCACGGTCAAGTTGCTTTTGGAGATAATTTAGAGAAAACATTTGAGTTGGCTCAAGAGATCGAAAATATTTGCCATCAATATATAAATGCCCTAAGAATCGGAATACCTAAGATTCTTTCTAAAAAAGAAATAAAAATTGTTTTAGGAAAATTTAAAGATTATAAAAAAGGATAGTTTTTATGTTAAAAGTTGGAGAACATATAACAATTGACTTTCTAGGAGTTAAAAAAGATTACGAGCCTGAATTCTACGAAAAAATAATTTACAAAATTGCTAAAGCGGCAAAAGTTGAAATTCTTAATGTAGCCTCTCATAAATTTGAACCGCAAGGGTTTACTTTAGTAGCTCTATTAGCCGAAAGCCATTTTAGTTTTCATACTTTTCCTGAGAAAGGTGTTATTAGTTTCGATTTTTTTACATGTGGAAAAGTCAACCCAAAGGTAGCTTTAAAGATTTTAAGAAAAGAAATAGATCACAGAAGAGTTGTTACAAACGCCTTCGATAGAAGCAGTATTAGTTTGTATGACGATATATATAGCACACCGGGTCAAAAAAAATTCTATGTAGTAAAAGATGTATTGGAAAAATTTACTTCAAAAGTAGGTCAATTCGTAGAAATCATGGACTTAGAGGAATTTGGGCATGCGCTATTTATAGATCATGAAATACAGGTTGCTGAAAAAGATGAAAAAATTTATAGCTCAAATTTTTTTAAATCTAGTTTTGATTTAAGTAAAAAGAATCATAATGTTGCAATTATTGGTGGAGGTGACGGAGGTGTAGCTAGAGCATGTTTAGAAAACAACTCACATTACATTGACTGGTTTGAACTAGACCCAGAAATAGTTGATGTTTGCTACCGCCATCTACCTAAGGTTTGTTCAAAAGTAAAAAAAAGCAATAAGATAAAAACTTTTTGGGGCGATGCATTCAAAAGTATTAAAGAAATAGAGGACTCCAAATATGATAAAATTTTTGTTGATCTTAACGATGACCAATATTGTATTGATTTAGCAAAAAAAAACATGAGAGGACTAAAAAGAATTTTGAAAAAAGGCGGTATAATAACGGCACAAGTTGGTAGTTATGATAAAAAGCCAAAACAAGTTGAAAATTGGTGTAAAGTTTTAGATAAAAGCTTTGGAAACGTGAAACTTTCAGGTGCTTATATTCCAAGTTTTGACTGTAAATGGAATTTTGCTTCATCTATAATGAAGTAATGTTTAGAGTATCTTGTATACAACTAAAATCAAATGACAGCATTCAGCAAAATTTAAATAAAACTACTAAGTTTATTAAAAAGGCAATTAGTCAAAAAGCAGATTTAATTTTAACTCCAGAAATCTCATCTATTTTTTCTTTAAATAAAAAAAAATTACTTAAAATATGTAAGCCAATGAACCAAGATATTTATCTTAAAGGAGTAATGATTTTAGCAAAAAAATATAAAAAATGGATTTTAATCGGTTCATTAATCACTAAAACTGGAAAGAAAAAACTAGTTAATAGATCAGTACTAGTTAATACCAAAGGCAAAGTTCATTCATACTACGATAAAATTCATATGTATGATGTTACATTAAGTAAAAAAGAAAAATACTACGAGTCAGGAACCTTTTCACCAGGAAAAAAATTTTGCGTTACGAAATTGCCTTGGGGCAAATTAGGGATGAGCGTATGTTATGACCTAAGATTTCCAAATTTATATCGAAATTTGGCTCAGAAAGGCTCCCTTTTTTTATCGGTTCCATCAGCATTTACAGAAACAACTGGAAAAAAGCATTGGCACAGCTTACTGAAGGCAAGAGCGATCGAAAATTTTTGCTACATATTTGCGCCAGCACAAAGTGGAACACACTATAATGGTAGAAAAACTTATGGCCATTCATTAATAATCTCACCTGATGGAAAAATTATAAAAGAAATGGGAAAAGGTGAGGGAGTTATAACCACAACTATTGATCCAAATTTATCAAAAAAACTCAGGTTTAAAATTCCAAGCCTAAGTGTAAATTAATTATTCGTGATGCTTAACTTCTTTGATATTTGATCCTAAAGAATTATTTATGGTTAGTTTAATTTTTGCTCTTTCATCGTTATACATGTAAACTCCTCTTGCAAGTTCAACAAATTTTGGTCCAAAATCTTTGTTTTTTTCAGACGATCTTGTTCCGTTTTCAATATTCCAAAGTTTAAGGTTAGTTTCTTTTAATTTATTCTTAAATTCTGAAATTTCTGAATTATTAGGAATGAACTTTTTCATAGTAGTGTTTAGAGATGACAGTTCTTTTTCGATTTCAACTAATTTGTCTTTATCTTTTATCTTTTCTTTTTTTATTTCTAAAATAGTTATCTTATCTATTAATTCGCCAGCTGAGATTTCTGTCAATATTTTGTCTAATTTTGTATTCATATTAATTTTTTTGACTATAATAGGGTAATAAATATACGCATATTTTATAATGTCAAACATATTAATAATCAAACATGGATCTCTAGGCGACTTGATACAAGCAAATGGAGCTATAAAAGACATTAAAGAATTTTATAAAAATAGAAAAGTTTTCTTATTAACTTCAAAGCCTTACTCAATTTTTATGTCAGAATGTCCTTATTTAGATGGAGTTATCATTGATAAAAGATTGCCACGATGGAACCTTTTTTTTTTATATAATTTAAAAAAATTATTATCTAAATATAATTTTACTAAAGTATTTGACTTGCAAAACTCTCGACGAACTAAATTTTACAAAAGATTTATCTTAAGAAAAATGGAATGGTCTTCTTCTGAAACTACATTATCCGATGGACAGACTAAGAAAGATTTCGATAATCATCCTGTTTTAGATCGCATGGAATTACAACTTAAAAAAAGTGGAGTTCCAACAAAATTTACCAAGAATATTGATTTAAGTTGGGCTAAAGACGATCTATCTGAAATAACAAAACAGTATACTAATAGAGATTATATCTTAGTTTTTCCTTTTTGTTCAAAAAAACATCAAAAGAAAAAATGGCCGTATTTTAAAGATTTAATTTCTAGAATAAGAAGAGAGTATAAAAATAATTATTCAATTTTAGTTGCTCCAGGGCCAAATGAGATAAAAGAGGCGAATGAGCTTAATGCTAAAATAATTATAAAAAATAACGAACCTATCGATATTAAGATGTTAATATCACTAATAAATGATGCAAAATTTATTATTTCCAATGATACTGGACCTGCACATATAGCTTCTCATTTAAATAAAAAAGGATTAGTTCTCTTTGGTAGTCATACGTCACCAAAAAAAGTTAGTATAGAAAATACTGACTTTAAAGCTATCAGTGTTAATGATTTATCAGAATTAAGTGTTGATAAGGTTATCGATGAAATTAAAAAAAGATTAAATTAATTCTATATATTTTTTAATAATTTTATCCCAACTAAAATTTCTTGAAAACTCAAGA